>Ga0193696_1000010_pt1 | contig 93836 bp, 78 predicted proteins | sample L3m1metaG_FD_145074 | JGI IMG/M metagenome (GOLD analysis project Ga0193696, IMG submission 145074) | Soil microbial communities from a riparian zone of the East river system, Colorado, United States - L3m1 | ecosystem: Environmental > Terrestrial > Soil > Riparian zone | place: USA: East River... | reverse complement strand
CCTGTCATTACGTTCAGTGGTGCCGCCGCCACCACTGAACGTAATGACAGGAGTCGGCTGCTGCGTCGGGATGGTGCAGGTCAGGATCTGCGTGGCCGAGGCGAACGAGCAGCTGTTGCCGCCGCCGGTGATGCCCGACGAGCTGTAGGTGAAGCCGAACGGCATCTCGTCGGTGACGACGACGTTCGTCGCCAGCGACGGTCCGCCGTTGGCCACGACGACGCTCCACGTCAGGTTCTGCGGAGTCGGCGGGTTGCCCGGATAGATGAAGTGTCTGCCGTACGGCGCGACGCCGGTGGTGCTGTCGTCCTTCGCCGTCTGGATGTCGATGCGGCGCTGCACGGTGTTCGAGGTGCTGATGAAGTTGTTCGCCGCGTTCGAGTCATTCGGCGTCGTGACGCGGATCGTGTCGGTGATCGTCACGGCAGGCGCCGACGTGTAGCCGCTACCGGGGTTGGTGATTGTGATGGCGGTGATGACGCCGCTGGAGACGGTCGCAGTTGCCGTCGCACCCGAACCGCCGCCGCCCGTGAAGCCGATGGTCGGTGCGGTGGCGTAGCCGGTGCCGCCGGCAGTGATGGCGATCGACGTCACGCCGTTCGTGGTGCTGCTGCAGGTGAAGCCGTTGGCGCCGGTGCCGACGGTCATCGAGACGAAGCTCGTGTTCGTCGGGATCGGCTGCCACACCACGGTGGTGACGGCGCCGCCGTTGGTGTTCTGCGTCGAGATGTTCGTGAACTGCTGGACGTAGGTGATGTTCTGGCCCGCGTACACCGGGTTCGGTGTGCCGCTGTCGGCGGTGAACTGCAGGTCGGGGTTGCAGGAGATCGTCAGCGTGGCCGCGTTCGAGAGGAGGGGGCAGCCCGAGCCGGTGATGAGCACGCGGAACTGGTTGCCGTTGTGCGTGCCATTCTCGGAGAACGAGCAGGTGCTCGTGGTGCCGCTGCAGAGCGTGGTCTCGTTGTTCCAACCCGAGCCGCTGTTGCGCTGCCACTGGTACGTGAGGCCCGTGCCGGTCGCCGTGACGCTGAAGCTGACGTTCGACGGCGTGACGCAGATCGTGACGTCCTGCGGCTGCACGGTGATGACCGGCCCCGTGACAGTCACATTCGTGCTCGGAGTCGACGAGCACGTGTCCTCGGTGATCGTGACGCTGACCGTGATCGGCGAGACGGTGCCGGCGGTGTAGATGATGCCGGTGCCGAGGACCGCGGCCGCGGTGGCGCCGGTGCCGGGACCGCCGATGGTGACGGTCGGCGCGCTGGTGTAGCCGCTGCCCGGATTGGTGATGGTGATCGCGGTGACCGCGCCGCCGGAAACGGAGGCCGTCGCCGCCGCGCCCGTGCCGCCGCCACCGGAGAAGCTGATCGACGGCGCGGTGACGTAACCGGTGCCGCCGGCGCCGACGCTCACGCTGTTGACCGTGCCGGTCGACGAGGTGGTGATGATCGCGCCGTTGTTGACCGACCAGATGTAGGTCGCCGTCGGACGGAATGCGACCGAAGCGACGTTGCCGGTCGAGCTGGCGCAGACCGTCGGCGCGGTGATCGTCGGAGCAGCCGTGCAGACGTGCACGTCTTCCGCGGTCGTGCCGGTCTGGTCGAAGATGAGCGACGGGACGGAGCCCGAGACGCTGATCTCGTTGTCGTAGGTGCCGATGGGGACGTTCGCGCCGACCGTCGCGTTGAAGGCGATGGTGAGCGTGCCGCCCGGTGCGATGGAGAGGCCGCCCCAGACCGGCATGGTCGACGTCGGAACGAGCGCCGTGGCAGTCGCACCGGAGCCGCCGCCACCGCTGAAGCTTACCGTCGGGACCGACGTGTAGCCGGTGCCGCCGGCGGTGACGGTGATCGAGGTGACGACGCCGCCGGAGACGTTCGCCGTCGCCGTTGCGCCCGAGCCGCCGCCGCCGGTGAAGCTGACCGTCGGGGCGCTGGTGTAGCCGCTGCCGCCGGAGACGACCTTCACCGCCGCGACGCAGCTCGCGCACGGATCGGAGGAAGCGCCTCCGTTGATGACGGTGGAGCCGGCGGCGTAGGTGAAGCCGGTGGGGAGGTTGTCGGCGACGGAGACGTTGATCGCCGTCGTCGAGGGGAGCGGATTCGAAACGGTGATGGTGTACGACGCCGTGCCGCCGGTGAGGACTTCCGGAGTCGACGTCACCTTGGTCGGACTGAGCGCGCCGAACGTCGTCGTCGCCGTGTCCCACGCGTCGCGATCGTTCAGCGACGGACCGTCATTGACGCCGTCGGTGATGATCGCCGTGTTCGTGTACGAGCCGGCCGCATTCGGAATGGCGAGGAACGAGACCGTGCCGCTCGCGCCGTTGGCCAGAGTACCGATGGTCCAGGTGAGCGTGCCGGTCGAGCCGACCGACGGAGCGGTCGTCGGAACAGGAGCGGAGAGCACCGCGGTCGCTGCCGCGCCGGTGCCGCCGCCACCGGAGAAGGAGATGGTCGGATTGCTGGTGTATCCGCTGCCGGAATTCGTGATGGTGATCGCGGTGACCGCACCGCCGGAGATCGTCGCCGTACCGGCCGCGCCGCTGCCGCCGCCGCTGCTGAACAACACGGTCGGCGCGGTCGCATAGCCGCTGCCGCCCGCGGTGATCGTCGCGCTGGCAACGGTGGTGAACGGAAGGCCGCCGTAGAGCAGGCTGCCGGGGAGGACATCCTTCACTTCGACGTTCTGGCCGGTCGCGCCGCCGCTGTTGTCGTAGGCGAGCGTGTACTGCTCGACCGGGATGACGCTCGCGCCCGCGGCCGCGGTGATCGCGGAGCTGAGAGTGATCGAGAAAGTGCTCTTCGCCGTGACCTGCCGCACCTGATACGAGCCGCCGTTCAGGACGGCGATGTAGTCGCCGACGTTGATCAGCGCGGTCGACGCGACGACGACGCTGGTGCTGGCGGTGACGGCGCCGGGGATGGTGGTGAGCGGATCGGCGACGGTGTCGCCGTCCGGAGTCTTGGCCATGGTGTACTGCGGCGAGGTGCCGGTGCTGAGCGCCGCGTTGACGTTCGGCGGGGCCGCCGCGTTGGTCGACGTCGCGCTGCCGGTCTGCGACAGCGTAGTCACGCCGAACGGAGATGAATAGCTGTACGGCAGGCTGGAGTCGACGGTGACGACGTAGGTCAGCTGCGTCGAGCCGCCGGCGGCGACGGTGGTCGACGTCGACGACACCGAGCCGAGGCTGAACGTGCCGCCGCTGGTGTAGGAGGTGAAGGTCGGGACGTTGCCGGTGATCACGCAGCCCGAGGCATCGGCGGTGCCGGTGTTCGCGAGCGTGAGGACGTAGGTGATGGTGTCGCCCGGCGCCGGACCGACCGTCGCGGTCGCGGCGGCGCACGAGGTGCAGGAGCCGTTGAACGTGATGGTCGGGATGCCGGTACAGCCGCTGCCCGGATTCGTGATCGTCACGCCGGTGACGCTGTACGAGCCGCTGGTGAGGCCTGCCGATGGGTTCGTGCTGACGATCGCGGTGACACCGGTGCAGCCGTTGCCGCTGATGGTCACGGTCGGCGGCGTGGTGTAGGTGCCGCCCGCGGTGACGTTGGCGAAGACGACGCGATTCGCGGACGGCGTGGCCGTCTCGCTGAGCGTGAGGTTCGGATTCGCGGTGATGGTGACGACGACGCTCGAAGTGCGCGGCGTGGTGTTGTAGCTGTCGACGACCGACGCGGTGTTCGTGACCGGAGTCTGTCCCGCCGGAATGCCGGTGGTGTTCACCTGCACCGTGACGTTGAGGAGCGTGGTCGATCCCGCGGCGAGCGCGCCGATGTTGAAGGTCAGCGCCTGGCCGACCTGCGAGGAGCTGGTCAGCGAGCCGCAGAGCTGCGTCGTGGCGGCCGCGCCGCTGCCACCGCCGCCGGTGAAGCTGATGGTCGGCGCGGTCGCGTAGCCGGTGCCACCGTTCGTGATGAGGATCGCGGTGACGACGCCGCCCGAGATGACCGCGGTCGCGGCCGCGCCGGTACCACCGCCGCCGGCGAACACGACGCCCGGCGCGGTGGTGTAGCCCGTGCCGCCGCTGGAGATGTTGATCGCGGCGACGGAGGTCGCGGACGAGGTGATGTTGAGGACCGTGAGGTAGGTCGGGATCGTATCGGTGACCACCGTGCTCGACGCCGCGCCGGTGCCGGAGTTCACGACCGAGAGGGTGTACGAGAACTTGTCTCCCGGGACGTAGTTCGTGCCGCTCGCGCGCTTGGTGATGAGGACGTTCGGGCTGGCGATCGCCGCGCTGATGGAGGCGGTGACGTTCGGCGTGTAGTCGTCGGTCAGCGTCGCCGTGTTCGTCGTCGTGCTGCCGGTGATCGACGAGGTGACGTTGAGGTTGATGGTCAGCGTGCCGGTGCCGGCAGCGGCGACCGAGCCGACGTTCCAGACGACGTTACCGGTGCCGTTGACCGCGGGCGTGGTGAGCGTGCCGACGACCGGCGAGCGGCTGGCCGAGGCGAAGGTCATGCCGGCCGGGATCGGATCGGTGATGACGACGTTCGGAACCGTGATGCCGGTCGGATTCGTGTAGGTGACGGTGTACTGAATCGTGTCGCCGGTCGAGTTGACCGAGAGCTTGTTCGCGTTCTTGGTCAGCGACATGCGGACCGGCGAAAGGCAGACGGTGCCGAAGCTCTGCTGGCCGGCAGTGGCGCTGTTGATGTGCAGCGTGTCGGTGGTGTTGGCGTTGCCGTTCGGATCCTGGACCGAGATGATCCAGAGCAGACGATGGCCCGCCTTCAGGATCGTGTTCGCCGGCACGGTGAATGTGTCGGTGAACTGCCCGCCGGCGTTGTGCACCTGCGAGCCGGTGGTGGCGATCTGCGTCGCGGTGTTCGCCACGGTGTCGAAGTCGTTGAGGGTGATCGTGTACTGCACCTTCGACGAACCGGGGATCGAGTTGTCCCAGGTGGTCGTGACGCTGGCCGTGCTGATGAGGTTCGCGGTCGTCGTATCGACCGGACCGTAGAAGCGCGCGAGCTCGGCGAGCGTGTTGACGGTCTTCGAGATGGTGAAGTCCGCGGCGCCCGCCGTGGTCAGCGCCAGGTATTGATCGTTCGTGAGGAAGGCCGTCGCCGCTGCACCCGTGCCGCCGCCGCCGGTGAAACCGACTGCTGGTGCCGAGGTGTAGCCGCTGCCGTTGTTCGTCACGTTCACGCCCGCGACGCCGCCGGTGGCGTTACCGACCGCGGTTCCTGCCGCACCCGTGCCGCCGCCACCGGTGAACGAGACCGCCGGAGCGGAGGTGTAGCCGCTGCCGCCCGCCGTCATGTTCACGTAGCCGACCGCGTACGTCGTGCCGGCCGAGACCGAGCCGCGCGTGGAGCGGAACTGATAGACGGTCGAGACGCAGGTGTTCGACTGCTTGCTCACATCGAACGTCGCCGTCGCCGTCGCCGCATTCGACGCGTTGATCGTCGTCGTGTTCGTGGAGGTTGTTGCCGCGCCGGCGGTCACGGAGAAGACCGCCGTCACCGACGCCGTCGTGCCCGCGGCGAGTGATCCGAGACCGGTGCAGGCCATGCCGACGACGGACGTCGCCGTCGCGCCCGAACCGCCGCCGCCGCTGAATCCGATGGTCGGCGCGCTGGTGTAGCCCGTGCCGGGATTCGTGATCGTGACCGCCGTAACGGTTGTGCCGGTCAGTACGGCGGTTGCTGTTGCGCCCGCGCCGGCGCCGCCGGTGATCGACACTGTCGGCGCACTGGTGTAGCCGGTGCCGCCCGCTGTCACGTTGACGGTGATGACGCCGGTGCCGACGCAGCTTCCGGCGCCGGAAGGCGTGCCGGAGACGAACGTGTAGCCGGTCGGAATCGAGTCGCCGAGGTACGTCAGCGTGGCCGCGGCGTTGCCGATATTCGCGTATGCAATGCTGAACGTGACGTTCGCCGTCGGAACGACCAGCGACGTATTCGCCGTCTTGTTGATCGCCAGGATCGGTCCCGACACGAACAGGTTGGCCGACGCGTTGACCGTCGCCGCCTGCGTCGAGGTCACGGTTCCGGTGTTCGTGAATGAGCCCGCGGTCGTCGCGACCGCATCGAGGGTGAAGGTCTGCGTGCCGCCGTTCGCGGCGAGCGTGTAGCCGCTCCACGTCACGGTGCCGTTCACGCCGACACCCGGCGCCGAGGTCGGCGAGGGACTGGCGCTGACGTACGTGAAGCCGCTCGGCAGCGGATCGGTGAGCTGCACGTTCGTACAGGTGGTCTGGGAGTTGTTGGTGACGGTGACGGTCCAGCGCACGGTATCGCCGCGATTGACGCTGGTGACCGGGACCGAAGGAGCCGAGGCGAGCGCCACGCTCTTCGAGACCGTCAGCGCCGCGGTGTTCACGGTCACGCCCGTGGTGTCGGTGCCGGTCAGCGTGCCGACGCTGGTCGAGACGTTCGCACTGTTGAAGTACGTGCCGCCGGTGGTGCCGGCATTCACGGTGAAGATGAAGGTGCGCGTGGAGCTCGCCGGCAGCGAGGCCGCGGGCGAGAAGGTCCATGTGACCGTGCCGGTGTCGTTGACGTTCGGCGAGGTGGCCGGCGAGCCGATCGTTCCCGCGCCGGTGCTCTGGTACGTGAAGCCGTTCGGCAGCGTGTCGGTGATCGAGTTGACGGTCACGGCGGTGCCCGACGTGTTGCTCAGCGTCAGCGTGAAGGTGACCGGCTGTCCCTGCTGCACGTTCGCGACGTTGTGCGTCTTCGTGACGCTCGGAGGAGGCGCGCCGCACGCGCCGCCGATCGTCACCTTCTGATAGTTGACGCCGAGGGTCGAGGCCTGCAGGCCGACGTAGGGGAACGTGGGGTTGATCGGCGGGACATTCGTGTAGAGGTTTCGCGTCGATCCGCCCGGGCCGTTGCTGTCCGTACCGAACGGCTGCAGCAGCGTCGCGGACGACTTGCCCATCCACGTTTGCGTGGTGTGGCCGCGGTTGTCGGTGATCTCCAAGGCGATGAGGTACTGCCCCTGGATCAGATTGGTCAGGTTCCAGTTCGCGGTGACGGTCGTGCCGACCGGCGTGGTCGGATCGGAGATGTTGACCCACGTTCCGCCGTCGTCATCGAGGCCGTTGCCGTTGATGTCGTAGTAGTACTTGAACTGCACCTGCACGAGCTGGCTGACAGACGCGCAGTTGTTGACCGTCAGCGCGTCCATGATCTGCGCCACGACCGGCACGTTGCAGCCGACCGGCGAGCCCGCCGTGATCGACGTGGAGATCGGTTGCGGGATGAGGCCGGTGCTCAACTGCACCGCATCGCCGAACGGACCGGGCGACGTGGCGTCGCAGACGAAGTTGCCTTCCCAGACGATGTCCTTCTGGAAGGGGTTCTGGAGACTGTTCGCGGTGGTGAAGAGGAACTGGAACGGCCGGTACTGGTCGAGCACCGGGCCGCCGAACGCCGCGGCATTGAGCATCGCCAGCGGGATCTCGTAATCGACGAAGTACTCCTCGCACGAGCCGGTGCTGATGTTGATCGAGCGCGTGGTGCCGTAGTCCCACGACGTTTCACTCGCTCCGTTCGGCCACTGGATGGTCGCCGGAACGGCGCTGCCGTTGAACTGGAAAATCTGGTTCGTGGTGTTGCTGACGAACGACGTCGGGTTGGTGAAGAGGCTGTGGATCGTCGCCGAGCTGCCGATGTAGTCGATGGAGTTGCTGGACTGGTTGCTCCAGATCGAGCGGAGGATGTCGACCGGCGTGGCGGGCGCGCCGCTCGAGCCGTCGAGATGCATGGCGAAGTCGCGATAGCCGTTGCCGTCGAGGTCGAGGAAGACGGTCCAGAGCGCGGAGTTCCACGGGCTGGTGTTCGCGAACGCGCCGGGGCTCGGGCCGGTGGCGTAGTTGTTGGCGATCTGCTCCACGCGCCAGCGGAAGAAGATCACGTTGTTCACCGAGTCGTAGTAGTAGTAGATGCTCGGCAGGCTCTGATCGGCGCAGCCGGACGACACGTTGACGTAGTTCTGCGGCGTGGTGCCGCCGTTCGACGGGTCCTGGACGCGCTGGTCCCGGATGGGATGCTTTTGGGTGAGCGTCGAGTCGGGATAGGTGGTTCCCCAGGAGTAGGGAATCCACTGCCCCGTGGTCGGCCAGGTGTATGGGCTGATCGCCGCGCTGCCGTCTCCCTTGGTGGGAACGCCGTTGTTCCAATACGGTGGGTTGTCGGCCGCGGCGGGAATCGCGGCAACGAGCACGGCGACGGCAACGAGACTGCTGAAAAGACGAAGTCGAGTCGCCAAGGCGACTCGCGTGCGCTCTCTCACATCACACTCCTGTTCTCAGGACCGACGAAACGTTATCTGAACCTGTTGCGACCGGACCATGGTCGCGCCCTGGACGTCAGGCGAACGTCAAGGGTACGCCAATTAATCGCGATCCGGAACAAAAGTTATCTGAAGTGAATGCCACTGCCGCGCCCGGCATACCAAAAAAGTATCCCTGGGCCAGCGGAATCCCTGCATTCCGCGCCGCTGCAGCGGTCGCTTCGCTCTCTACTCCCTCGACGATCATCAGGCAATCGAGCGCCTTCGCCAGGACGAAGAGACTGCCGACGATCCTCCCTCTCGTCTCGTCATCTTCGAACGACGTCCCGAGGTTGTTGCCGACCTTGAGAAACGACGGGCGGATGGCCGCCGCGTATCCGAGATGCGCGTAGCCGGTGCCGAAGTCGTCGAGCGCGAACTCGACTCCTTCGCTGCGCAACGCCTCGATCGCCTCGAGCACTGCCGGTGCTCCCGACATCGGCATCTCCTCGGTCAGCTCGAGCACGATCCGCGACGGATCGACGTCGTACGCCGCCGCGGCCTTCAGCAGCACTTGCGAGATGTCGCGCGGGTCGCCGAGCACCGCCGGATCGATGTTGATGAAGATCCGGCTGCACTCCGGCAGCTCGGAGGCCGCGGCGATCGAGCGGCGAATGCAGGCGGCATTGAGCTCGAACGAGCCTCCCTTCAGACGCGCGTATTCGAACAGCCAGCGATTGCCCGGCAGCGGACCGTCTTTGTAGCGCGCGAGCGCCTCGAATCCGAACGGCTCGTCGTCGTCGCGGAGATCGACGATCGGCTGGACGTGCGCGAAGAGTCCCGGCCCGTCGGTGATCTCGGCGAGCGAGGGGAAGCGGATGATCTGCGCGTCGTCGATGCTGCTGCACATCACGTCGATGCCGAGGACCTCTTCGAGCGTGTCGAGCCCGAACGGCTTGGCGAGGAATCCATCCGCTCCCCGCGCGATCGTCTCCTTCCGCAGCTCCTCGGAGTCATAGCCGCTCATCGACACGATCCGGCAGTCGGGCTGCTTCGCCTTGATCGTGCTCACGAACGACAGCCCTTCGAATCCGAAGCGGCCGGAGAACTGGACGTCGGCCACGACGTGCGAAACGGGGATCTGGTCGAGGACGACGGTCGCCGCCTCGATGTCACTGCAGAGGTAGACCGGCCGGCCGGTTCCCCCGAGAAGGACTGCCATGCTCTCGAGGACCAGTTGATCATCATCGACTACGACAAGGGCGCATGCTTCGTCTCGCATGCGCCCTTATTGCGCAATGGGTGCGCCACGGGTGGCGCCTTTGTTTTGTGTGAGTTAGCTGAATGGACCTGTCCGGAAACCGGACAGGTGTGCGATTTCGGTTTACGTCGCCAGCGCCGGCTTCCTCCGCAGGATCCCCGCCGAGATCAACGTGACGAGGAACCCCACCGGAAAGACTTCCATGAACGTCATCCCGACGTTGAAGAACGGGTTCCGGTAGGCCACCTTGAACTCGTCCATCTTCTTCTTCGCCTCCGCGATCGCGGCCACGGGCTCGCCCTTCTTCTCCATCCTGTCGATCATGTGGACCGCGTACTTGTCGGCGAAATCCGGGATGAAGCCGTAGTAGATGATTTCCCAGCTGATCACATACACGGCGCACGTGATCAGCGTGATGAAGAGGCCGACCTTGAAGGCCTTGCCGAAGGTGATCGTGCCGCCGCCGGCGTTCTCGCGATACGAACGAATACCGAAGAAGACGAGTAGGAAGGCGAGGATCATCTCCGTGTAGCCGAGGACCTCGCTGTATTCGAACGAGAGCGTGCCGTTCATGCAGAGCGGCAGCGTGATCGCCATCAACACCACGAGGATGGCACCCGAGATCAATCCGTAGGTCAGTACCGTTCTGGTCATCTGTTTCTCCTGTTTTTCTGGAGGCAACGTAGCGTCGCCCGGCGCGCGCGGCGTCCTGCTTTCGGGTGATTTCGGGTCAACGAAAGGGTGATTTCAGGGTATCAGCCCCAGTTCCTTCCCTTTCTGGACCGCCTGCACCCGCCGGTTGACCTCCAGCTTCTCGAAGAGCCGCGACGAGTGCGTCTTGACCGTGTTCTCGGAGACGAAGAGCTGCTCGCCGATCTCGCGGTTGCTGAGGCCCTGCGCGATGAGGCCGAGGATCTCGTGCTCGCGCGCGGTGAGTCCGAGCTCCTTCAGCTTCTCGACGTTGAGGACGAACGGCCCGCCGTCGCGCACGAACACTTCCCTCACCACCTCGACCCGCTCCGGCGGACGCCTCCACTTGAGCCCGAAGTAGATGCCGACGGCGGTGAAGACGAGGGCGACCACCGCGCCGTAGATCTCGCCCGGATAGGCGCGGACGAAGTATTTGTATTCGACGAGCTTCAGCAGCGCGATGAGCGCGCCGCCGATGGAGCCGTAGAGGAGAACCCGTTTCAAGCGGCGCGAAGTTTACGCGAACCACCCCTTCTGCCGCTCTTCCTCCAGCCGCACCTCGAGGTAGTCCCACAACGCGGGACATCCCGCCTTGATCGGCGGTCCGACCCGGCTGACCACGCGCTCGTGCGTGATCCCGTTCTCGCGCCAGCTCTGGCCACTGTTGGCGAGATTGAGAATAACCGGCATCGCGCGGTCCGCCGCATGCGCGAATCGCGCTTCCGGCGTCTCGTTGTCATCGAACTCCTGCCACAACGACATGAACGTCGAGCACTGCGGCTCGCCCAATAACGAGAAAATCCTCGTCACCGCGACTTTTTCCGCCGCCTTGCGCTCGTCCAATCCGCCTTCGGCGTAAAAAATCGTGTCGCCGGTCTCGATCTCGCCGATGTCGTGCACCAGCAGCATGGCAATGACGCGATCGATATTCACCGGAGCGTGTGCATACTGCGACATCGAGGCCGCGAGCAATGCGATCTGCCAACTGTGCTCCGCGGAATTCTCGTAACGCTCCAATCCCACGGGACGCGTCTTGCGCGTGACCCCTTTGAGCCGGTCGAGCTCCAGGATGAATTCCACGATCTGCTTCATTGCAGCTCTCCCCGCTCTTTCAACCAGTCCATGATCTGTTGCATCACGAGCGAAACGCGATCGCGATCGGCGTATGTGAGCCACGCGATCTCCTCGATTTCCGCCGCCGGCTGTAATGTGCCGCTGTAATCGCCCGTAAAACAGGTCATCCGCACAATGACCCCCTCGTCGCGTCCGTGCGCCTGGGCTTCAAAGACATGCAGCGGCCGTAATGAATCGTCATTGAGCGCGACGCTCAATTCCTCGCGCACTTCGCGAGTGAGCGCCTGTTCGTCCGATTCGCCGGCTTCGCGCTTTCCGCCGGGGACGAAGTAGACATCCTTTCCGCGCGAGCGCGCGGCGAGGAGACGGCCGTCTTTGATGTGGATCCAGGCGAGCTTGTCGATCACGTGGAGATCATAGATCGACTGCCGTGCTACGCTGCGATTCGCATGTTCGAATCGGTTACGCCGGACCCGGGGCAGGATGCGCTTCGCAGGGCAGCTCGCATCTTCCGGGTCATTGCCGTTCTGATCGCGTTGGGATCAGCTCTCCAGGCCGTTCTCGTCCTGACGAGTGGCCGTTCGCTCTCAATACCGGTGCTGCTGTTCAATCTTGTGCTCGCTGCCGTCGCGTGGGTCACGGCAGGCGGCATCGAGGAACAAAAGAATTGGGCCAGATGGGTCGGTATCGTTCTCGGCTTGATCGAGTTGTTGAACGTTCCGATCGGCACCGTCATCGGGATCGCGATACTCCTGTACCTTGTCCGCGCCAGCAAGGCCGGTCTGTTTTCAAGCGCGACGCCCGCGGCCTGACGGAATCTGTCGAAGCGCCAGCCAGGCCAATACGATGACTACCCACGCGCACAGGAAAGTGATGATTACGCCTACGCGATTGTGAGGATGGAGCCCAGCGGCCTCGAGCACCGACCTGGCGAGGTGTCCCGGAAGAAAGACCAGATGGGGATGGACGCCGAAGAGAAGGAGTGCGCTGATCAGGACAACCGCCAATGACGGCGCAAGTACGAATAGAGCGATCAGCGTGAATGCCAGTGGACGGGCTGCCATCCGCGCCGCCTGCTCACGCTTCGATCATTGCGGCGGCGTGTTGGTGGTTTGCGGCTCGATATTGCGAACGGTAACTTGCGGTTCGATCGTGCGGGCCGTGCTTTGCGGATCGACGTTCTGGACCGTACTTTGAGGGTCGACGTTCCGGACCGTGCTCTGCGGCTCGACGTTCCTGACCGTACTTTGAGGGTCGATGTTTCGGGCCGTGGTCGGCAGCGCGTACTCCCCGGCCGGCGCAACAGCGGCGGCAGTCTTGGCTGGATAAGCAGGAGCGGCCGGCTCGGTGGCCGCCGGCTTAGGGGTAGCCTGTGCCGATGCGGTGCGCTCGGCCCTTGGTGTGGCGGTAGCCGGAGCGGGAGCCGCTGTCGTCTGAGCGCTCTGCGTATCGCTGTCGGGGGCCGAGAGCCGACCCTTGCTGGCCGCAATGGTCTCGTTCGTGATCACGACGGTTTTCGAACCCGCGCGATTCGTGCGCTTTGCCAGCGCAACGAGCGGAGAGTCTTCAGCCGAGGCGACGGTGGCGAGGAGAAGCAACGCAAGAGTTGTTCGGAGCATCCCGGTATTTTACGGCAATTACTCGCGATGCGCTGGAGCTCAGTCGGCCTGAGCCGTTCGGCGTTGACGCCTTGATTCGAAATATCGCCTCGTCACTCTGTTGAGAACCGTGCCGTAGGCCCAGAACATCAGGCCGACGATGATGCTGATGCGAACGCGGGCATCATTGGGCTCGATCAGCACACCGAATGCGATGACCAGACCGGGCAACAGGACCAGCCACATCCCGATGACGATCAATAGCGACGGCGGAGTCCTGTTTTTTCGCGGCCCTTCGTGACGAGCGATTTCCTTCTTCGGGCCAGCCGTCGCAGATTGCGCAAGAGCCGCTCCACAGCTGCTGCAGATTTCAACCGATTCGTCGACTGCCGAAAAACACGACGCGCAGAATGCCTGCTCCTCGATCGGCATCTCGTCATCGGTCATGGGCGCTGAGTATCTTACCGCGTGGAACGCAGCGGCTCTAATCCCGCTCCGATCCGAGCAGCCGTGCAAGCTGCACGTAATACGAGCGCGCCCTGGCCACATCCCCCGCCGATTGCGCGGCACGTGCCGCGCCCGACAATCCATTGAGCCGATTCGGGGAGTCCTTCAGCGATCGTTCATAAGACTCGAGCGCTTTCTGTGGCTGATTGAGCTCGAGCAAAAGATCTCCGAGCATCTCGCGGGCCGGCAGGATCGCGCCGGGCGTCACGGGGCTCTTGTCCGTCGAATCCTCGAGGTCCGCGGCCGAGGTGAGCGACGCTTCCGCTTCTTCGTTTCTTCCTTCGGCGCGCGCGATCCATCCTTCCGCGGCGCGGATCTCGACGTCGACCTGACCGGCCCAGTACGGATTCTTCGCGTCGAGCAGGTTCTGGCGCAGTTGCTTGAGACGCTCGACATCCGCGCGGGCCTGCGCCGGCTCGCCGCTTCGTGCGTGACCGACGGCGCGGGCGAATTGCGTCAGTGCCTCGGCGTATGGATAACGCTCCCAGGGGAAATCGGACGGACGGACGGTGAGCCCGGCCGCATCCTTCCAGCGCCGGCGCTCCAGTGCAAACCGGGCCGGAACCGCGGCCAATGCGTAATAGCCGGCGAAATTCTCGACGTTGAGCGCTTTGATTGCGGCCAATTCATCGGCCAGACGCCGAACGCTGTCGTCCTGACCGACCTGCAGGTACGCGTACGTCAGATAATCGTACGCGTGCAGCGCATCGAACGCAGCCGTGCCGGGATGCACTCGGGCGACGTAGTCATTCGCGGCCCTGGCGGAGCTCAGGTTCGACTCGATCGTCTCCTGCCACATCCCCAGCCTCACGAAAATATGAGACGGCATGTGCAGCGCGTGCGGAGACGACGGAGCGATCTTCGCGTACGCGTATGCGGCGTCGAGCGCCAGCGGCGCGAGACTCGGATAATCGAAGCTGTGGATCAGATAGTGGGCGATACCGGGATGGTCGGGATGCTTCTCGAGCAGCGCATTGAACATTCCGGCGGCTCTCTTTTGAAACGCATACGTCTTATCGGTAGGCGTCGACATCCCATGCGCGATCAATGAGAGTCCATAGAAGATCGCCGCTTCGTCGTCATCGGGATGAGCCGCGGTGAGGCGCTGCATTCCCGCCTCATAAGCCCGCGCGCGGCTCACGATGTCCACAGTAGCCGTATCGCGATAGAACGCCGCGATCGCATCGATGTAGGCTTTCTCCCGCGCTGTCGTTGCGCCGACCGACACTGCCTTTTCGGCCGCTGTGATGCCTCGCGCCAGCTCGGCCGGCGAATACGGAGAAGGCCAGACCTGGTGGTAATTGCTCATCGCAACGCCCCACCACGCCATCCCACACTTCGGATCGATCTTCGCCGTTTCGAGAAATGCCTTTTCGGCCTCCTCGTACCAGAACGAATGGAGCAGCGCGACGGCGCGGGTGAAATGCGCCTGCGCTTCGCGATTGCACGAGGTCGGAAACGACACGGTTCCGAGGCGCTCGGAAGAACCGTGATGGTGATGCTCGTCGACCTGTCCCTGAAGAGGAGCGGTCGCAAGAAACAGAGTGACGATCGCCGCCGAAAGAATTCGCATGAAAAGAGGCCTGCAAAATCTACTCCTCGACCGCCACCAGCTCCCGCCCCAATTCCCGATACCGCTTCACGCGATACCGCAATTGATCGCGGTGTCAGCGGCGGGTCAGTGAGTCGAGGCTCTCGAAGTTGTTTTCGAACGCCGCGACTCTCCACTCGCCATCGCGCTTGCGCATCGTCACGACCTGCCTGAGCGTCGCCTTCATCGCCGGAATCCCCGACTCGACGCCGACGGGATTGAACAGGACAGTCTGCGTAACGTGCAGAACGACTGAGCCATCCGGCGCGCTTTCGCGTGAATTCACGACGAAGCGCGACGGGAAAAGCGTCTGGAACATCTGAGCTCCGGCGCCGATCCGCTCCTGGCTCCCCAGCTCTTCCAGATCGGCCGCGGTGAGTCCGTCGGTCATCGCCGCCGCCGCGTCATAGCGCCGGTTCAGCACCTCTTCGGCGAATGCCCTGTACTTCGCCTCCACCCGGTCGACGCTGAAGAAATGGCGATAGCCGGCAAACGCGCCGGCGAGAACAATGGCGACAAGAATGGCTCGTTTCATGATTCAGTCTCGCATCCATCTGTCCATCCGCGGATACGTCGGCGCGCCGCCCGCGTTCGTCAAACCCCAGCGTTGCAACATCGGCACGCCCACGTACTGTCCGGCACTGAAGTTCTCTCTCAGCGTCGGACCGTTGCCGCTGATGACCGCGTCGTGAAATACGTCGGCCGGATCGAGTCCGAGGTATTGACCTGCCGCCCAGGTCCACGCCAGTGCCGATATCTCCTGCGCTTCCGTGCCGGTCACCCATTCCTCAAGCGCCGGCCGGTCGGCGGGCTGGGTCAGCGCCACATGCGCGACCTCGTGCAGAAAATCGCCGATCCCTTGCAGCGCGGCACGGTCCACCTGTACGCAACCAGACACGATGTCGACGCCGGGGACGCGCGTCGAGCGCGCGAGCTCGCCTTCGTGGACCTCGACGCCGATCGATCGAGCAAACGCGATGACGCGGTCGAGCTGTTCTCCGTCCAGCATTCAGCCCTCAGATCGGAAGTTTATTGATGAATTCCTGCGAAAACGTGGTCGATGTGGGTTCGTTCGCCATCATTGGATCCATGGTGAGGATTCCCATTGTGCCCGTGAACGCATCGATTCGCAGGGCGACGCGCACGTGCGTCACTTCGTTTTGCTTCAGCGGGAGGTGCTCGATGACCGCCGATTTGAAGCCTTCGAGCTTCACGTCGGCGCGATAGATCCCATCGCTCAAAGCGGCGATAGTGAACGCGCCATTCACGTCCGTGACAGTCGTGATCTCGCGCTGTGCCGCCTCGTCGCGTAGCACGACGGTGACTCCCGGAAGCGGGTCGCCGCCCTCGATGCGGACCGCGCCCGTCAACACCGCCTGTCGCGGAGTCACGGCCCGCTCGACCTGGAGTTTCACCTTCGATCCATGTTTCCGGAGTCGCGGTTTCTCACAAGTCTTCCCGTCCGATGCGAACGCCGAAACGCTGAACAGCGCCGCGATGACCGCGGCCGCCAGTCGCGACATCCGCTGCCGCAACGCGCGTAGTCCGGAAGGGCAGTCGCTGGTCAGCAGCATGCCGTCGGCGCGCCGATACAAACGGGCACAGACTCGCCCTTCTGTCCGCATGAGGAGCGCGCGAACTTCGTCGCGGGTCAGCTCCGCGAAATTGTAGACATTGAGGCTGCAGAGCGAGCAATGCCGCACCCGCTCATCACCAGTCATTCCTTTCCATGTGACCTGGCAAGGCGTGGCAACGCGGAGATGTTTCAGCGGATCCTGTGGCTTCGGCACGCGCGTGTCCCTCTCGATATTCGAGTGTATTGCGCGATGAACGGTCAGCTGTCAACGACGGGGAAACTGTCGTCCTATTCGCGGCCAACTTCGACGAGCAACCCGGAATCGAACATATCGGCCGGCGAGATGACCGGCTCGTCCATCGGCACCTGTGAGCCATACCGTTCGCGAAGTTTCCGCTGCACGGTCGGATCCGAGAGATCGAAACTGCGAAGGCGCCGGAGGCGGCCGATCTCGAGACCCAGGGCCGCGTGATACATCTTCCACACGAGCTCCGAGCAATAGATTCGGTCGTCGCTCCAGCCGAAATACAAATCGTACGGCTTACCACTGTACGTGCGGCCGGCGGACCACAGCCGGGACAGCGCGGCGGGGGTGAGGACGCGCCCCTCCCTCAGCCGTTTCACGACATAGTGGCCGCCTTGTCCTCGGGCAGTCCAGTCTTTGAACGAAGTGAACTTGACCGGCCCGACAGCCTCGTACACAAACCATTGACCATCCCGTCGATGAACGATGCCCATATGGCTGTAGGGCGACCTGGTCGCGTGTTGTATCGCGGCGCTCTGGGCCGAACGGGACTTGTGAAAGATGATGTCGCCGTCGCGCAGGACGGGTGGGCTGGCTCCCGCCGTCACCGCAAGAAGGCACCCGGCGGAACAGCCCAAACGTCTTATGACGACTCCATCCGGTCTGAACCATGTAACGCAACATCTTCGCACGGTCCGCCTCGCCGACATGGCAGGAGCTCGCACTGGCGGTTGGTCCCGGTCGATCGGCGCTCGAGTCTTTCCACGTATGCCAAATCCTGCAGTCTTCCGGCCGTTGATCGCCATAGGCCTGTTTTTAACAGTGGCAATGATTGGCAGGTAACTTACGACCGAATTCGGATTCTTCTATCGTCAACTATCCAGAGGTTCACTGCGCGGCCAAGGCCCACGTGCCGAAGCCGACGCAGGTTTTAACTTTCCGAGCCGATCTCCCAGAACGAATCGATGGTCATTCGCTTCGAAGTCGGCGCGCGACGTACCGAGCTCCGGGCGATGGAACAGCGGCTCGCGGGCGCGGAGGTCGTCTTCCGGATCACTCATGGACACCTCGCAAGGCCTGCCAATAAGAACGGTCGAGACCTATGGACTTGTCATGCTGCAGGACTTTGCGCGCGCGCTCGCCGAGGTAGTTCTGTTGTGACGAGTACCTCGCGGCGAGACGGAGGCCCTGTTGCGGATCGATGCGGGCGATCGACTCCAGCGCATCGGCGCGGAAATACTCTTCTTCGCGCGGATTCTCGAGGATCCCGGCGAGCGCCGGCCCGGCCGCGCGGCAGCGTCTGTTGCCGAGGTAACCGATCGCATAGCGGCGGTACCGCATGCGGGGATTCGCGATTTCACGCGCGACGACATGCGCGGACCGGCAGCCGGTGACGATGAGCGGATCGACGAGCTGGTCTTCCGCGGCGTCGCGCTGTGAATAGAACTCATCGAGGGCCGCTGCGGGTGAACGGAGCACGCCGGTCGCGATGATGAACGGCACCACGAGGACAAGCATCGCGAGCGCAAATAGAAGCAGCCTGATTTTCATGCCGCTGATACGATCCCGAAAGGAACGTTGACACTTGCACGACGGGTTTGCAAACGGCGGCGGTGCGTATATCGCGAAACGGTCGTGCGCCGCGTTGATCGACTACGGCCTGTGTTCCGCCGTCCTCTCGGTTTACTTCGCCCTTTTCGGCAAAGTGAACGCGAGCGGAGGGTACGAAGTGCAGGGTTGTCTCCACATGCTCGCTCTCGCCGCAATCTGGATTCTCATGCTGCCGCTGCCGGAGCTTCTGTGGGGACGCGGGATCGGCAAGGGCATCTTCGGTCTGCGCGTGGCACCGTTGAATGATCTCAATGCCACCCCTTCGGCGCAGGCGGTTGTAAAGCGGCACGTCACGGCACTCTTCGAAATGGGCATGTGCGGAGGGATTCTCCCCCTCCTCGTCATTCTGTCATCGGAGAAACGCCAACGCCTCGGCGACCAATGGGCGCAGACGACTGTCGTCGATGAGAACGATCCGATCCTGACGTAGCGCCCTCACCGCTTCTTCAATACCGCGTCGACGCTCCCCGGCTTGTGCGCGTGCACGGCGCCGGTATGAAAGTCCGTCCCGAAGATGATCCACGCGGCGCCGAGGGCGCTGACGCCGATGACCTTCTCTCCGGAATCGCCGAGGATGGTGAGAAAGGCGCCGGCCGGCGCGAGGGGGGAGAAGATCATGTTCCCCCAATAAGCGGGATTGACACCCTGCTCGAGGGTGTGCGTCTGCTCCTCGAACCCCTCCTTGCGGAGCGTGAGAGTGCAGTCGCCGGCATTCCGGCTGATGGTGAAGACGATCGGCGTGAGCCCCTGGCCCTCCGGATGGCCGTTACAGACGAGAGATGCCGTCGCTTCGCCCGGTGACGAGCTCACGTTGATCTTCTCGCGGCTGCCTGTGGTCATCGTGGCGCAGGCGGCCAGTGGCAGGAACAGGAGCGCCAGAAGCACTTTCATGCGTCGAGCGTAGCACCGGCACAAGCGATCGTGATGAACGACAGGTGACACTGTGCAATGACGAACGTCGTTACTGTGCGATCGGAGGAACATTCCGCGTCGCTTCGTCACCGGAAATCGCCGCAATATCCTTCATTCCCGCGCGAATAAGGCCGTTTGGGGATTTCGCGCAGGCATTGTGGGGAATCGTGCGCAGTCCGCGGTCGCGGCGTCACTACAGGCGCGCGTGATCGGGCGGCGCATCTCCATTGCGCGCAGCAGTTGAATCCCGAACATCACATTGTGAGCGGTGTGGCACCTCGATCGCTCAAGGGAGGGAGCGAAAACGCCCCGGAAGTAATCGGGAGCCCTGAGGAGATAGACAGACATGAGGAAACTCACAATCCTGCTGACCGCTCTGCTGGTTGTCGCAGCACTGCCGCTGCTGGCCCAGAGCAACTATCACTACAACGAGAACATGAACTGTTCCGATTGCCATTCGATGCATGCGAGCGCGCACAACAACCTGACCGACGGCACGGCCATCACCACCCCGAACGGCGCGTCCTCCCCGAACCGCGCGATCAATCCGTACTACCCCGCCCCGAACCCAGGCCCGGGCCGCGAAGCCCTTCTGAAGAATGACGACGTCTGCTCGTCGTGCCACAAGGACCAGTCCTTCGCGCCGGACGTCTTCGGCGACAACCTCAATGGCTCGACCGTTCGTCCTCCGGGATATGACGGCGCCGGCGTCGGCAACTACTTCGCCGCGGGCTCCGAGCTGGAGTGCGTGAGCTGCACTCGCCGCACGGCAGCGCGAACTTCCGCAACCTCATCCCGTACGCGATGCGCGGAGCGATCGGCAGCGCGAATGCGCCCAAGGTCAGAAGCTCGAGCCGGGCGAGGTCTCGCCGGTGATCGAGACGAGCAAAGGCTTCGAAGTGATCCTCGTCGAGAATCGCGTCGACGTCGAGCGTCCGCCGCTCGATCAGGTCGCGAGCCGCATCGAAGGCGTGCTCTATCAACGCGCCTCGAGGAACGTCGAAAAGAATTTCTCGAGGAGCTCTGGCAGAAGTACCCGTTCCTCTACTCGCCCGTCGCGCGTACGACGGCCGATCCCGAAGCGGTGGTCGAGCCGCTGCTCGTGCTCGAAGCGGCCGCTCCTCACATGGACGAAAGTCCGGCGATCGTCGAAGAGGTCACGAAGTATCGCGAGTACCTGATGGAAGGGATGCTCTTCCGCGATCACATCTTCAAGGGTCTGGCGGCGACGGATGACGAGAGCCGCAAGTACCACGACGAGCACAAGACCGAATTCGTCGCCCCCGAGCAGCGGCGCGTGGCGCAGATCCTCTCGAACAACGAGAAGGATGCAGCAGCCGCGCGGCAGGCGCTCGCCGCCGGGACCGCATTCGCGGCCGCGGTGAAGAAGTACTCGCGCGATCCGATCTCGGCGATGCAGGAAGGCGACCTCGGATGGATCACGCCCGACCGCGTTCCGGCTGCGTCAAACCGGTGCTGACGCGCAGAAGACGCTCGAGATCAAGAGGGATGCGGAGCGGAAGCGGTGGGTGGAGAAACTGCGCGCGGCCGCGACGATCGAGATCGACGACGCGGCGATGCAAGAGCTTCGTGAAGGCGAACGAGCTCAGCGGCGCGCCGCCTCCGCAGCACACGCTGCCGTAGACTGGCGTCATGAAGAGCAGCGTTCGATTCCCCGGCGAGAGCGACGAATACCGCGACGCGCGCAACGAGCTGTTGGCAGCCGAGGCCGAGCTGCGGCGGCAGATCGAAAGCGTGGCGTTGCGGCGCCGGCAACTGCCGCCCGGCGGCGCGGTGCCGCAGGATTACGTCTTCGATTCGGAGAAAGGTCCGGTGAAGTTGTCGGAGCTCTTCGCCGAATCGAAAGAGCCGACGCTCATCCTCTACAGCTACATGTTCGGGCCGAACATGGAGACGCCGTGCACGTCGTGTACGTCGATCCTCGACGCGCTCGACGGCCAGTCGCCGCACGTCAACGACAAGACGAATTTCGCGGTCGTCGCGCGCTCGCCGATCGACCGCGTGCTCTCGTTCGCGAAGAATCGCGGCTGGCGCAATCTGCGGTTGCTGTCGTCGGCGAACAACAGCTATCACCCCGACTATCACGGCGAGACGCCGGAAGGCGATCAGATGCCGATGATGAACGTCTTCACGAAGCGCGACGGCGGCATCGATCACTTCTGGGGCAGCGAGCTGCTCTACACGCGCGCCGAGCCGGGCCAGGACGGCCGTCACGTCGACATGATCTGGCCGCTCTGGAACCTGTTCGACACCACGCCGGAAGGGCGAGGGACGGACTGGTATCCGAAGCTCTGGTATTAACGGCGGTGTGACGTTCGACACGTCGCCCCGTGACGCCCTTCTTTGAAACGTCTTGTCGGACGTGCGAGATTGTCCCCGTGAAACAGATCATTCTTCTTCTCGCCATCATCCTCGCGCTCTTCGCCTGCAAGCAGAAATCAGAGGTCGCCGCTCCGGCCGCGGCCACGCAGCCGCCCGCTCTGGCGCCGACCGCCACGACCGCCTCGCTGCCACCCGGCCACCCACCCATGGGCGCGGCCGCGGCGAGCGGCAAGAGCATCGGCGCGAAAGTCACCGGCACGGTGACCGAGACGTTCGATACCGGGGGCTACACCTATCTCAGGTTGAAAACGGCCGACGGCGACAAATGGGCCGCCATCCGCCAGACGCCCGTGCAGAAGGGGCAGACGGTGACGATGGACGTGCAGATGACGGCGGAGAAGTTCGAGTCGAAGACGCTGAAGCGGACGTTCGACCGCATTCTCTTCGGCTCGCTCGAAGGGGCTGCCCCCACTCCGATGGCCGCGCCGGTTGCTGCCGCCGACACCACGCCGATCAAAGTGGCAAAGGCCGAGGGGAGCGACGCGAAGTCGGTGGCCGAAGTGTGGGCCTCGAAGGACGCGCTGAAGGACGGCAAGGTCGTCGTCCGCGGCAAGGTCGTGAAATTCCTCGGCGGGATCATGGGCAAGAACTGGATCCACCTCCGCGACGGCTCCGGCTCGAGGGACAAAGGCGACAACGACATCACCGTGACGACGAATGACCTGGCCACGGTCGGCGACGTCGTGACCATCAGCGGCGTCGTGCACGTCGACAAGGACTTCGGCGCGGGGTATCGGTATCCGGTGATCATCGAAGAGGGGAAAGTAAGTAAATAGAAAGCATGCGATCCTCATCGCATGTGGATCGCCACCCTCCTCATCGCACTCCTTCCGACCGGCGTGAGTCTCGACCCCGCCGGTCGTTTCGTTGATGTCGGGAACATGCCGCTGGCGATGGCGGTGGCGCCGGACGGCAGGCACGCGGTCGTCCTGCTCAGCGGATTCAAGACCGAGGGGCTGCAGGTCGTCGACCTCGAATCGGGGAAGGTCACGCAGTCGATCGAGAAGCCGTCGACCTTCATCGGCCTCGCCTTCTCCCCTGATGGCAAGTCGGTCTACGCATCGGGCGGCAACGACGACGTCATCTACATTTACGCCTGGCGCGATGGTCAACTGGTTGACGAACGGTCGATCTCCATCAAGAGCGACCTCGGCGTCCGCTACCCGGCCGGGATCGCGTTCTCGCGCGACGGGAAGCTGCTGTACGTCGCGGAGCAGGTCGGCGACTCGCTCGCCGTGGTCGATGTGGAGAAAGGCGAAGTCGTGCAGCGATTGCCGACCGAGCACTATCCGTACGCGGTCGTCGTCGCACCCGACGGCGTTGTGTGGGTCTCGGCGTGGGGCGGTTGGAGCGTCTCCGCATTTCGATCCACAGACGGACGCCTCGTTGCCGATGGACGTCTGCGCGTCGGACGTCATCCGTCGGCGCTGCTGCTGCAGGGGACGAAGCTCTACGTCGCGCTGGCGAGCGTCGACCAGGTGGCGATCGTCGACACGAAATCGCGTCGCGTGACCGGGACGCTCGACGATCGCTCGCCCGGCGGGCCGAGCGAAGGATCGACGCCGAATGCGCTGGCGATCTCGAAAGACGGCAAGCAGCTGTTCGTCGCCGAGGCGGACAACAACGCCGTCGCGGTCTTCAGCACGGCGACGCGCAAGCTGCTGGGGCGCGTGCCGGTCGACTGGTATCCGACGGCGCTGACCGCGCTTTCCGACCGCCTCGTCGTCCTCAGCTCGAAGGGCCACGGAACGGGTCCGAATCCGAACGGACTGACGCCTCTGACGAGCACGAAAGAGCGCGATTACACGCTGAATATCGTCAACGGTACGATTCGTACGATCGCGCTGCCGCTGACCGAGCTCGCCGCGCAGTCACGCCGCGTCGCGGCGGCGAACCGGTGGAACGTCGCGCTGAAAAAAGTCACCTACCCGCCGTTCAAGCACGTCATCTACATCATCAAAGAGAACCGCACATACGATCAGGTCTTCGGCGACATGCCTCAGGGGGACGGCGATCCGTCGCTGCTCTTCTTCGGGCGCGACTCCTCGCCGAATCACCACGCGCTGGCCGAGCGCTTCGGGCTCTTCGATCGCTTCTTCTGCAACGCCGAGGTGAGCCAGCAGGGACACATGTGGTCGACCGCCGCGTACGTCACCGACTACGGCGAGAAGACCACGCATCCGCTGTACGACGAGAAGCGTCCCTCGCCGGATGACGAGGGCGACGTCGACGAGCCGGCGGAGGGATTCCTCTGGTCGCGCGCGATCGAGAAGGGGATCTCCCTGCGCATCTACGGCGAGATGGCGCTGCCTGACGGCAAGGACAAGAAGACGTATCACTCGGTGAGGAAAGAAGCGCAGCCCGACACCTGCCCGACCTATCCGGCGTTCGACATGAAGATCAGCGATCAGCGGCGCGCCGACGTCTGGCTCTCGGAGCTGAAGGAGTACGTCCGCCGCGGAGCGCTGCCCCAACTGGAGATCGTCCACCTGCCGAACGATCACACCTCGGGCGGCCGCGCGGGACGGCCGTCGCCGCGCGCGTACATGGCGGACAACGACCTCGCGCTCGGACGGATGATCGAGGCGCTGTCGCAGACGCCGTTCTGGAAAGACACGGTCGTCTTCGTGGTGGAGGACGACGCGCAGGACGGCCCCGATCACGTCGACTCGCATCGCTCGATCTGCCTCGTGATCTCCCCGTGGTCGCGCGGCGGCGTGCAGCATCACTTCATCAACACGACCGACATCGTCGGCGCGATCGAGGCGATCCTCGGGTTCCGTCCGATGTCGCAGTACGACCTGCGCGCGCGTCCGCTGGAGGGCGTGTTCACCGGCAAGCCAGACCTCACGCCGTATCGCGCGCTGACGCCGGCGGTATCGCTCGACGAGAAGAATCCGGAGAAGGGGAAGGCGTCGGAGTTGTCGGCGCCGATCGACTTCGACAAGGTCGACGGCGTGAACGATCAGCTCTTCAACCGGATCCTGTGGGAGTGGCGAGCTCTCGAAATCCGAGCTCAGTCTCGCTGAGCGGCTCGGCGTTGCGATCGAGTCGGACGACGACCCACTGATCGCCTCGACGCTCGACCTCGAGGACGACCGAGGCCCATGTCCCGCCGGTGACGTTCTCCCCGAAGCGGAAGCGGCGTCCCGGCCACTGGTCGCGCGGGACGTCCGCGAGATGGCGCTCGGCCATCTCCATCAGTTCGTGCGGTCCGGTATGGTCGCAGGGCATCATGTGGAGAATACGATGAACCTCCTCCTCGCCGTCACATTCGCCCTCCACTACCAGTCGCCCCTCACGGCGCACGAGCTGGCGTGGTTCTCGAAGTTCGACGTGCTGGTCACGCACGACCCGCTGCCTCGCGCGCAGGTCGATGCGCTGCACAAGGCGGGGACGAAGCTCTACCTCTACGAATGGTCGGTCGCGTTCTACGACACGCGCGCCATGCGGTGGGAGCGCTCGCTGATCCACACGAACGCACTGCTGAATGCGACTCCGTTGCGCGGGGGGGCGGGATCGAATGACGCCGACGCGTGGTACTTCGATCCGGTCAATGCACGCGGGCGGGCGAAGATGCTCGCGCGCAAGTTGCGTCACGCCGGATACGACGGCGCGTTTCTCGACACGACGCGGGCGGAGAACGTACTCCCCGCCGCGCTCGACGAATTCAGAAAGCGTCATCCCGGCATCGATTACGACGCGGCGTTCGCGAAGTTCCTCGCGGCGTTGCGTCGCGAGCACATCCTCATCTTCACCAACCAGGGCTATCGCGACTCGGAGCACTACCTGCCGTACGTCGATTGGGATCTGACGGAGAGTCTGATCGGCGACCGGCCATTGAGCGAGGTGCGGCACTGGTTCGAGCAACTGCCGCGGTATCCGAACGTGCACGCCGGCCATCTCGAATACGCGAACGTGGAGCGGACGATCGCCATCGCGAAGATGTTCGGCGGCGCGGGCTACGTCGCCGGCGTCGAGTCGCCGCTCTACTTCGCCGACCTCGGCAAGCCGCTCGGCGATCGCGTCGATCGGGGCGATGCGTCGTATCGTTTGTTTGCGAACGGAGTGGTGGCGGTGAACGACTCGTCCGAGCCGCTGCGGATCGGCGAGCTAACCGTCGCTCCGGGCGCAAGCCTTGTGGAAGTAACGTGCAGGTGACGAAGCGATGATCGAGATGCGCGAGGCCGGCCCGAACGATCGCGACGCGATCCTCGCGCTTCGCCGCCGCGTGTTTGCGCACGAAGACGTCGAGAAGCAGGACCCGGCATTCTGGGATTGGGAATTCAAGGGCGGCCGCATGTTCGTGGCCGAGGATGGAGCGCGGCTCGTCGGACACTTCGGCTTCGTGCCGCGGAGCTTCTCCATCGGCGACACGCTCCTCGGCGTCGACGTGATGGTCGATCCCGACGCGCGGCGGAGCGGCGTCTTCTCGCGACTGGCGCGCTTCGCCACGGACGGCATCCGCAACGACGTGCCGTTCGCGATCGCGTGGCAGATCCGGCCCGCGGTGCTGGAAGGGATGCTGCGCGCGGGATGGCGCGCGCTGCTCACCGCGCCGGTGCTGCTCCGTCCGACGCTCGTGTCGATTCCGACTCCGGCCGCGCGGCACACGCCGACTGTCACCGAGGTCGTCGATCGCGAACGATTCGACTCCAGTCCGATCTGGCACTACACGCGGCGCGAGCACGACGGCGCGCATCTCGTCAGCCGCGACAGCGTGCTGAAAGGAATCGCCACGCATTGCCTCGCCGACTTCGGCGGCGAGCCGGGCGCGTTGCGGCCGCTGGTACACGACGCGATCGCCGACGCGCGGCGGCGCGGCGTGCGCCTCGCCGCGGCGCTGGTCAGCCGCGATCACCCGCACTACGCGACGCTCCTGCGCTGCGGGTTCTTTCCGGGGCCGCATCGCTTTCGGTTTCTCGCGCAGTCGTTCGATCCGATGCTCTCGCTCGAGCAGCGATGGGCGTTGACGTGGGCGTCGACCGATCATGTCTGACGAGCGCGAACTTCTCTGCGTCTTCGCCCATCAGGACGACGAATACGGCGTCGCCACACGCATTACGCGCGAGCGGCGATCTGGCCGCCGCGTGATCTGCGCGTACCTGACCGACGGCGCGGCGAGTGTTCCCTCCTCCGTCCGCGACGCCGAAACGCGCAGCGTCCTCACGCGCGTCGGCGTGGACGAGCGCGACATCCTCTTCCTCGGATCGCAGCACGACGTCCCCGACGGCTCGCTGGTCGAGCATCTCGAGGCGGCGTTCCACATCCTCGACCGCGCGGTGCGCGAGCGCGACATCGGCGAGGTCGTCACGCTGGCGTGGGAGGGCGGACATCAGGATCACGACGCGGCGCATCTCGTCGCCGTCGCATTCGCGCAGAAGCGCAACGTCCCCTGCCGCGAGTTCCCGCTCTATCGCGGCAATCGTTACGGGAATCTCTTCCGCGTCCTCTCGCCGATCCGCAGCAGCGGATCGCGCACGAAGCTCAGCCTCGGGGAAGCGTTGAGCGCGTCGATGCTGGCGTGGCGCTATCGCAGCCAGCGGCGGACCTGGATCGGACTGTGGGGCGAATCGTTCCTGAAGCTAGTCGTCCTTCGGCGGGAGGTCCTGGACGAGGTCGATCCGAAGCGTCTCGTCGAGCCGCCGCACGCGCGGCCCCTCTTTTACGAGCGCCGCTTCCATTTCCCCTGGGAGCGCTTCGCCGCCGCCGCCCGCCCGTTCATCGAGGCGCACATCGCGCGGCAGTAGCGGCCCGCGATTCACCGGCTCGCGCGGCACGGCCTGCAGATCGAGCGTCGCCGCGCTGACCAGAAACTGCACGCCGAGCATGATGGCCAGCGCCGGCAGAACGACCGTGCCGGTCGGCGCGGGAAGCTGGTGCTGCGCGAACCAGATCCATTTCCACAGGCCGTACGCAACGCCGCCGAAGAAGAGCGGCACGCCCGCCGCGAGCTGGATCGATTCGAAATTGAAGTCGTAGACGAAATTCTTCAGCAGCAGACGGCGCATCATCGACGCGAAGAGCTTCAGCGGAAACTGCCGCATCACGCGCCCGATGCTGAGGCTCGATTTCTCGCCCGCGTAACGCGCAGGCATCGGCACTTCCTTCACCACCGCGCCGATGAGATAGAGCTGCGCGAGCATCGAGGTCTCGAAGTAGTACGTCGGATCGATCTTCTGCAGCGGCACCTGCGACAGCACGTCGGCGCGGATGGCGATGAAGCCGTTGGTCGGATCGAAACAGCGCCAGTAGCCGGTCGCGGCCTTGGCCAGAAAACTCAACGCGACGTTGCCGAAACGGCGGACGAACGGCATCTGGCGCAGCGCCTGGAAATCGCGGAAGCGGTTCCCTTTCGTGTAATCGGCGTCGCCGTCGGCGAGCGGCTGCACGAGATGCGGCACGAGCCAGAGCGGCATCTGGCCGTCGCCGTCGATCTTCACCACGATGTCGGCGCCGGCATCGATGGCGGTGCGGAAGCCGGTGACCATCGCGCCGCCGACGCCGCGGTTGCGCTCGTGCCTCACCGGGATGACGCGACGGTCGACCGCGGCACAGCGCGCGACGATCGACGCGGTGTCGTCGGTCGACGCGTCGTCGACGACGATGATCGTCCGCACCAGCGGCGGCATCGAGCGCAGGACCGCGGAGATCTCCTCGCCGACGTTGTACGCCGGGACGACGGCTGCGACATGGAGATCGCCGGGTGAAGAGCGGGCGAATAACGTCATTGCATCCGCGCCTCCTTCGCGATGCGATTGGCCTCGGCCTGGCTGCGCGATATTTGAAATACTTGCACATTTCCGTCGTCGCGGAACAGACGGATGTCGTCATGCGTGGCCTGATAGAGCTGGCACCACGTCTCGAGACGCCGCTCGATCTCGCCGCGGCGGAAGCGCGAGCGCCAGTCGAGGACTTCGAAGCGATGCGGCACCCGCTCCGTGAGGAGGAAGACGTAGCGCGTCGGCACCGCGAGCTCCGGCATGGCGGGATCGTAGCGATTCAGGAACTCCGACGCGGTGATGTGGAAACCGCGCCCGAGGACCATCGGGTACTCCTGACCGTAGCTCACGAGCGTCCACGTGTACGGCTCGTATTTGTGCGCGATCTCCACGACCGCGAGCGACGCCGTGCCGTAGCCGGAGTAGTTGAGGAGCTGGTCGCGGAGGGAGGAGGGGGCGGGAACGCGGGCCAGCCACACTGCCGCGGTCACGAGCGCGACCTCTCGCCGCCACACCTGCGCAGCGATGCCGACGAGCATCGCGATCGACATCAGGAACCACTCCGAGTTTCTGCGCGACTCGACCAGCTGCGGTAATGCGAAGCGCGCGGAGATGTGGATGAGGAAGAAGACGAGATACGTCGCGCCGGCGATTTTCGCACCGGGCTGGCCGCGCACGATCATCACCAGCGCGACGATCGCCAGCACGATCAGCAACGGCGTGATCGTGTTGAACGCGTCGATCTGCTGCGTCGATGACCCGCCCGCGGCGTCGCCGCTGAAGGCGCGGAGGAACGGGAAGTAGAAGAGCGCGGTCGAGCCGGGTTGCGTGGTGCGCGCGACGAACGGATAGGCGATGAAACCGAGGAGCCAGGTCGAGCCGATGAGGATTCCGGCGAGGCCGGCGAGCGCGCCGCGGACGAGGTCTTTCATGAACACGCCGACGATCGCGCACAACAACACCAGCGGAACGAGCACGCCGGAATGGATCGCGGCGATGGCGGCGGTGCAGCCGATGAAGCCCCATCGCGCAACGGCGCTCCCACGCAGCCATTCCCACAAGAACACCATCGCCGGGAAGAGCAGCACGATCGCCAGCTCCTGCGAGAGCGTCGACGACTGGCGTTGAAATGCGGTGAGCAGGACGTCGAACTCGCCGGCGCCGATCGGGACGTTCTTATACGGCGTGCGCGTCATCAGGCGCGCCCACGTCAGGTCGAGGCTTTCGAAGCTGCCGCCGAGGACGAAGTACTGCTTCGGACCGCCGACCATCGTGGCGGAGATCAGGCCGGTGAGCAGTCCGGCCACGTGCGAATTCGACAGGCGGAACGCGGTCCAGGCGATGGCGAGCGTCAGCAGGATCGCCGCGACCGCGCCGAAGAAATTCACCAGCAGGATCTCGTCGATGTTCGTCAGGCGCTGAATCGCCAGCAGCAGGAAATGCATGCCGCGCGGATACGGCCCCCATGCCGGATCGATCTGCTTTCCCTCGTCGAGCAGCTTCACGAGGTAGAGGTGACCGTAGCTGTCAGAGTAGCCGAGGTTCGCCGTGGAGAACGGGCGGTAGAGGTGGAAGACGGCGCTGATCAGCGTCAGCGCGATCCATCCCGCCGTCACCAGGTCGATGCGGATCGACGCGCGTGCGCGACGACCCATGCGGCGCACGCGGCGGCTGACCGACGCGCGGCGTTCGAGCACGTTGATCACCGCGAGCGTGACCCAGCGATGCGCGTCGGCGAGCAGCGCGAGCGGCGAGCGATGCTGCTGCCAGGCGCGCGCGAGGAGGATCACCAGCGCGCAGAGAAGCAGCAGCGTCGGCAGCGCGTAGAGCTTCATCAGCGTCAGCAGCTGGCCGGCGATGGTGAGGATGACGATGCCCCAGCCGAAGTTGAACCAGAAGTTGGTTTTGATTCCGGCGAGCCGCGGCACCAGCACGAACAGGAACGACATCGCGAAGATGATTCGCACGGTCGAGTCGATGGCGAGCAGCGTGTACATGATCAGAAGGCAGCGTAGTAGTGATAGTCGAGCCGCGCGCCGACGCGGCGGATGTCGAGCCAGGTGATGACGAAGAGCACGAGCGAGCCGGCGGCCAGTCCCGCCGCGGCGTCGGCGTAGTAGATCGCGCGGCTGCAGATGAAGCCGACGATGAGGTTCGCGCCGAGGGCGATCGCCATCGCCCGCACCGCGAGCTCGACGCGCGAGAGCGTCAGGAGGAGCAGCGTGTTCTGCATCGCCGGCATCAGCAGCGCGTAGCCGAACGCGCCGAGCCAGAAGGCGGTCATCGCGGAGTGCGACATGATGCCGATGCGGATCTGCTCGTTCGGCAGATGCGACACCGCGGTCACGGCGAATCGCGCGACGACGATCGCGATCGCGGCGAGGATCGCGATCAACGCGACGCGCCGCCGGTAGAACGACGCGAACCAGTCGCTGAAGCGCGAGCGCTCGTCGCTGGCGAGGCTCTTCTCCACCGGCACGAGCCGTTCGGAGAACGTCTGCACCGCGGCCTCGACCGCGCCGGCGAGGAGCATGACGACGATCAGCGCGAGGTCCATCCCGAGCTCGTAGCGCGGGCTGAGCCAGAAGGTGTACGGCGGGAGATCTTCGCGGCCGGTGCGCGCGGTCCAGGCGACGATGCGGTCGGCGAACGCGAACGCGTTGTAGAGCAGGCCGTAGAGAAACCAGCGCGACGTTGCGTAGACGAGCACCGTCATGCGCGGCGGATTGTGCGGTTTGAGATGCGCGAAGCCGCCGAGCGCCCAGACGCCGAGAACGAAACTGAGGGCCGCGGCGACGGCAAGACCCGCGGTATTCGCGGCGATGATGTTCCAGCCGCGATAGCCGGCGAGGATCACGACGACGGCGAGCGCGACGCCGGTGACGATCGCGATCCAGTAACGCTTGCCGGCGACATAGACCATCGACCAGTTGAGCCAGAGCATCGACAGCGACGCGTAGTAGAGCGTCGCGATCAGGAAGAGGTCCCACGGCAGCAGGCCGTAGAGCGCGTTGAACGCGAGCCCCGGGATGATCAGTCCGAGGACGATGCGCGCGCCGAGCCACCAGCCGCGCAGCACGACCCAGCGCGCCAGCTCGCGCTCCTGTTGATAGACGTAGAAGAGTCCGCGGCGCGTGATGGCCTGCACGAAGCCGCCGGTGAGGACGTAGCTGGCGACGAACCCGAGGGCGATCGCGGTGCCGGTGCGGACGTCGACGTCGCGCGCGCCCCAGAGACCGTAGCCCCACGTCAGGATGGCGGCGGCCTGCAGCAGCATCGGGACGGCGAAGATGGAGCCCTTCGCGTAGTGGGTGAAGAAGCTGGTTGGTTTTTTGGGGGGATCGTCGGCTTCGACGGGACAGGCGAGGGCGCCTGTCCTACACAGGTCGAAGATGGCGCGGCCGAGGTCGAAGAGATCGCGATGGCCGTAGTTGGTGCGCGCGTCGGCGTCGCGGAGACCCATCACCTCGAGCTGCGCGGTGATCTCCCAGGCGTCGCGCGGGCGGCCGGTGCGGGTGAGGACGTCGAGCGCGAGGTCGTGCGTCGTCATGCCGTCGCTTCGACAGGCGAGGCGCCTGTCGCTCCACCAAGGTCGCGATACAAGCCGAGGTACGCGGCGACCGATTCGTCGATGCGGAACTGCTCGATCACCTTCGCCCGCGCCCGCGTCGCGAGCTTCTCGCGCAGCGCCGGATCGTCGAGCAGCCGCTGTACCTCGGCCGCGAAGGTGTCGACGTCGCGCGGCCGAACGACGACGCCGCAGCCGTCGAGCGCCTCGCGCACGCCGCCGACGTCGCTCGCCACCACCGCCCTCCCGCACGACATCGCCTCGATGACCGAGAACGGGAAGGCCTCGGAGATGCTGGTGAGCAGGACGACGTCGGCGCCGCGATACGCGCTCACCACGTCGTCGATCGCCTCGCCCATCGTCACGTCGACGCCGAGCTCGCGCCGCAGCGCGAGGCATTCGCGGTAGTACTTTTCATCGCTCACCGCGCCGTAAATCGAAAAGCGGACGCCTCTGCCGATGCGCGCGGCGACGCGGAGGAATGTCTCGATGTCCTTCAGGCGATCGATGCGCGCGGTGGCGACCACATGCAGAGGACCGGATGGTTTCGGTCCCGGCGAAAAGCGATCGGGATCGACGCCGTTGTAGATCACCTGGATCTTGTCGCGCGGCGTGCCGTGCGCGACTTCCCAGCGCGTGTTGTAGTGGCAGACCGGCGCCACGACGTCGGCGAAGCGGTAGTTCGTCCGGACGATCGCGGTGATGAGGCTGAGCAGAAAGTGCTTGGCGAAGAAGAGGCGGCGGAAGCGGGAGAGGAAGAGGTTCTGCTCGCGCAGATAGACGCCGTGCTCGGTGAGGATGAACGGCACGCCGTCGCGCAGCTTCGAGGTGATGCAGGGAATGCCGCAGAACGCCGCGGCGGTCGAATGCGTGACCGACACACGCGGCACGCGGACGTTGAGCACGATCAGGAAGTGGTAGAGCCAGCGGAGGCACTCGGTGAGATCGAAGAGCGTCGGCTCACCATGCTTTTCCATGATGGCCACGAATGCGTCCCACACCACGGGAGACTTCATCGTCTTGTTGTAATCGCGTCGACGGAAGTACTCCTCCATGTCGACGAGCGCGCGCGCGACGACGTCGCAGTCGGGATCGGCGCGCATGACCGCGTCGAGGAAGCGCCGGAAGATCGGCAGGTACTCCGCCTCGATCGCCGCGCGCGGCGTGTTGTGCGCACGTTCGTACAGCCGCGCGAACGGGACGTCGGTGATGAATTCGCTCGGCTCCTCGATGCCCCACAACGGCACGGGCAGTACGCGCCGCACGTTCGTCGGCGGCGTGTAACGGAGCGCGACGTGCGGATTCATCATCAGCGGGAGGAGCGTGTAGCGGACGTCGGGCGTGTTGCGGATGAGCGTGTCGCACCAGGTGCTGACGCCGCCGCCGGAGTACGGGTACGTGCCCTCGGTGGTGAGGAGCACGGAGAGCTGCTGCGTCATGGCACCAGCCAGCGCAGCCGCTGCCACGCCTTCCATTGATCGATGCGCGCCTCGTCGAGCCGCACCTCGCGGGCCAGCGTCTCGCCGGCGGCGCGCAACGCTTCGATGTCGGGCTGCACGCCGGCGGCGACGAGACGGACGAGCGACTGCTGCCGCTGATGCGAGACGTCGACCGCTTCCTTCAGCAGCTCGATGCGCTTGCGCTGCGCGTCGATGCGGAGCATCTCCGCGGTGACCATCATGCGTACGCGGCGCACGGCGATGTCGCGCTCCGCCTCGGCGCGCGCGAGCTCGCGGCGCGAGCGAGAGAGATCGCCGGCGAGCGCGCCGTCGTGAATCGGATACGACATCCGGAAGCGGAGGCCGTAGATGCCGAATGTCCCCTGCGACTGCTCGCCGCGGAACGTCGCGTCGGCCGCGCCGATGCCTGCGAAGCCGGAGAGGCCGAAATCGGGGCGGCGGCGATTCTCGACCTGCTCGACGGCAAGCCGCGCTCGCTCGACACGCTGCGACACCGCTACGACCTCGGGATGACGTTGCACCGCGGTCTCCGCATCGATCGACGTGATGTTGAAGTCGATCGCCGGCTCGACCGCTTCGTCAAGCGGATCGTCAACGTATTGACCAAGCTTCGTCGCCGCATCGAGCTTGCGCAGCTCGAGATCGAGCAGCCGCGAGCGGATGGCGAGCGCGCTCTCTTCCCACTGCGCCGCGGTGACGTTGCTGATCTTCCCCTGCTCCAGCAGTTGCGGACCGCGATTGACGACATTGAGCACGTCGGCCGACAGCGTTTTCGTCCGCGAGCTCTCGACATTCGCGAGCCAGAGATCGGCGTACGCGTCGAGGAGCGTATTGAAGTCGGAGTCGCTCAACGCGAGCGCCTGCTGCGCCTGGTCGCGCTCGTTGCGCGCGATCCGCTCGGCGATCGATCGCGTGCCGGAGTTGAAGAGCGGATAGTCGAGCGCGACGACCGCCGACGCCGAACGGCTCTGGTACGGCGTTTCGAAGAAGAGATCCTGCGAGCGCGAGACGCCGGTACTCGTTTCGAGGCGGATGGAAGTGCCGGTCGCGACGCGATCGACAGCGACGACACTCGCGCGATGCGAGCTGACGCGAGCGATGAGCTCCTCGAAGGACAAGGCGAGAACGAGCGCGACAATCATTGTCCCGTCTTGATCGTCAGCATCACCGGCGTCCCCGGCTGCAGCGAGGCGTCGCCGTTCGCGATGTTCACAACGACCGCGGCGCGGCGTTCCTGCTGGCCGGAGCGGTACGGCACGACATACGCGACCTTGTCGAGGATCACTTTCGGCGGCACGGTCATGATGCGCACCTCGACGTTCATGCCGACGCGGATGACCCGCAGCAGGTCGGGCTCGACCTCCGCGCGCGCCTCGAGGTTGCCCATCGCCGTGACCTCGGCGATCGCTTCGCGCGCGCCGACCTGCCGCCCTTCCGCCGCGTCGAGCTTCGTCACCACGCCCGCAATCGGCGCGCGGATGACAAGCGACTGCTGCCGCTGTTCGGCAAGTTTTTCGTCGGCGATGGCGCGCTCGACTTCGATCTGCGAGAGACGCGGATTGCGCGGCGCGCCGAGGTCGCGGAGCGCGGCGGAGTAATCATTCTCCGCGTCTTCGAGCTCCTGCAGCGTCACGTCGCGCGTGACGAAGAGCGCGCGATAGCGATCGCGTCTCGCCTTCTTGCGCGCCACGATCGCCGACACCTCGCGATTGACCGGCGCTGCATCACCTTTGTGCTCCGCCCACTCCCGCTGCGCGCGGGCGACGGCGAGGTTGTGATCGACCTCGGGGTTCTTCAGCTCGACCAGCACATCGCCCGCATTCACCGCGATTCCTTCGCGGACGGCGACGCGGCTGACGGTCGCTTCGAACGGCGTGACGAGGGAGGCGCTGCGACTGGCAGCCAGCTCGCCGCGAACCTCGACCGTCCGCGGAGCGAGCTCCCGGGTTTCGGGGCTGTTGGCGCAGGCCTGCAACAAAAACGGCAGCGCGATGAGCGGAAACCAAAGTCGCATGGGACGTTTCTTGCAACGGACTCATGCAAAGCGCAGACCGATGGCGAAATCGCTCGAGCGCATCACGCTCCTCATTCCAGTCTTAATCGTGACCGGCATCACACTCGCGGCCACGATTGTCATCGCCACGCGCATGCGCCCCCCCAGCACCCCTCCCGCGCAGGCGGTGCTGGCCGAAATTGCGGCGGTCAGCGAGAAAACGCCGCTTGATCCGATGTTGATCGCTCCTTTGCTCGCGCATGTCGAAGGAGTGAGTGGGGTGCACATCGCGGGACACCAGATGTCCGGTCCGGTCAGAGCTGCTGAGACGGCGATGCAGATCTGCACGAACGTGCGCACGACCTCGGGGCCGATGACGATCTGCGTCGACACGTACCGACAGCGCGCCGCGCTGCTTTCGCCGATCGCCATCAGCGCGATCGCCGCCTCGATCCTCGCCGCGATCGTCGCCACGCTCCTCGTGCGCCGCGCGATCCTCCGCACCGCGACGGCGATCGACAAACGCGAGCCGCTGCTGGCAACGGGGTCGCTCGCCACGCTCGACGCATCGGTCAGCCGGCTGCTCGATCAGGTGAACGAGAACGAGGTCACGCTGCGCCGCCGGACGCTGGAGCTGGAGTCGGCGAACAAGGAGCTCGAGGCGTTCACCTTCTCCGCATCGCACGACCTCCGCGCGCCGCTCGCCTCGATCGACGGCTTCACGCAGATGATGATGGAGGACGCGAAGCTCGACGAGATGTCGCGCGACTGCGTGCACTGGATCCGCGATGCCTGTTCGCAGATGCAGGACCTCGTCAACGGCCTGCTGCAGATGTCGCGCTTCTCGAACGCCGAAATCGAGCGCGAGGAAGTCGACCTCTCGCAGCTCGCGCGCTCCGTCGCCGACGGCTTGCGTCAACGCGAGCCGCATCGCAGCGTGGAGCTCCGCATCCAGGAAGGGATCGTCGTCAACGGCGATCGCCGACTGCTCCGCGCCGTGATCGAGAACCTGATGTCGAACTCGTGGAAGTTCACGCGCAAGCATCCGCACGCGACGATCGAATTCGGCGTGATGGAGGAGCACGGGCGGCGCGCGATCTACGTCCGCGACGACGGCGCGGGGTTCGATCCGGGCTACGCCGACAAGATGTTCCGCGCCTTCCAGCGCCTCCACACACGGCAGGAGTTCGAAGGGACCGGCATCGGCCTGGCGACGGTGGAGCGCATCCTTCACCGGCACGGCGGCCGGATCTGGGCCGAGGGTGAAGTGGAGAAGGGGGCGACGTTCTACTTCACGACGGCGCACGCGTCATGACGAAGGCGCTGCGCGTTCTTCTCATCGAAGACTCCGAACGCGACGCTGCGCGCCTGGCGATGGAGCTGCGCCGCGGCGGATACGCGCCCGAGATCACGCGCGTGGAGACCGGCCCGCGCCTGCGCGAGGAGCTGCTGCGCGGCGCGACGTTCGACATCGTGATCTGCGACTACGTGCTGCCGACGTTCAGCGCGCCCGAGGCGCTGCAGATGTTCCGCGAGGCGCACGTCGATCTGCCGTTCATCGTCGTCTCCGGCGCGATCGGCGAAGAGATCGCCGTGGAGATGATGCGCAGCGGCGCGCACGACTACGTGCTGAAGGAAAAGATGGCGCGGCTCGTACCAGCAGTGGAGCGCGAGCTGAAGGAAGTGACCGAGCGAAGCGCGCGCCGCGAGGCGGAGACGCTCTTCCAGGCGATCCTCAGCTCGTCGCCGCATCCGAGCGCGGTCATCGATCGCGACAGCGGGCGCGTGGTCCACGTCAGCGACAGCTTCGTCAACCGCCTCCTCGGGCGCAACGCGCCGCCGGCCGGCGCGAAACTGCTCGACCTCGTGAACTTCACGACGCCGGAGCGGATCACGCAGCTCCTCGCGCGCGGCGGCGGCACGGCGCTCTACGCCGTCTACACGCTCGACGATCAGAACCGCGTGGCGAACGTGCGCATCAGCACCGTGCAGCATCAGGGGACGACGTACGCGAACGTCGCCATCGAGGACATCACCGAGCAGCACTACCTCAAGGCGGCGTTCGATGCGGTCGCCGACGCGGTGCTGGTCATCAGCTCGACCGACACGCTGCTCTACGCGAACCGCGCGGCGGAGGAGATCTTCGGCGCGCTCTATTTCGGGATGACGATCCGCAGCGATGTGCCGTCGCACATCAACGGCCAGTCGTACGAGGTGCGCGCCACGCCGTTCCGCTTCGCCGGCGAGACCGAGTCGTCGACGATCATCACGATGAAGAACGTCTCCGAGCAGGAGGAGCTGCTCGAGGCGTCGACGCACGATCCGCTCACCGGTCTGTACAACGTCCGCTATTTCGAGGAGGCGCTGGCGAAGTCCCCGAACGGCGTCCTGGCGATGATCGACCTCGATTTCTTCAAGCCGATCAACGACGAGCTCGGACATGCCGCGGGCGATCAGGCTCTGATCCGTTTCGCAGAGCTGGCGCACGCCGTGATCCGTCCGACGGATGTCTTCGCCCGTGTCGGCGGCGACGAGTTCGCGATCCTCTTCCCCGATGCCGCGATCGACGACGCGCGGCGGATCGTGATGCGCGTGTACGAGTCGCTGCAGCGCGTGCCGTTCAAGTACAACGGCAGCGAGCGCCTGCTCAGCGCCTCCTGCGGCCTCGGCGCATTGCGCGCCGGCGAGTCGCCGGAAGAGGCGAAGCGGAGGATCGACGAAGCGCTGTACACCGCGAAGCGGAGCGGGCGGGGGCAGTTCGTTATTGTGTGATCCCCTCATCCGCCCTTCGGGCACCTTCTCCCGCCGGGAGAAGGGCGAGTTGCGATGCCCTCTCCCGCCGCAGCGGGAGAGGGTGGCCGAAGGCCGGGTGAGGGTTATGCCAGCGCGAGCAGCTTCGTCACCGTGTTCCAGTTCCGCGCCGTCCCCGCCATGCCGAGCTTGCGCTCGATCACGGCGTTCGTCAGCTTCGACCTGCCGGCGCCGTTCGGGTAGTAGATGAAGAGCTCGTGGCCGGCGAAGTGGATCTCTTCCGGGCCTTTGTGCGCCGCTTCGAGCGCCGCCTTCGCTTCTTTTGACGGCGTGTCCTCGAGGAACATCACGATCAGCAGGCTCGGGTTGCGATCGCCTTCGAACGGATTCTTCTCGATGACCTTTTCGAGCTCCTCGACGCTGCGCGCGATCACCTTCACGTCGAGGTCGAGCGCTTTCCGGATCAGCGGGGCGGGATCTTTCTTCGTGCTGCGGAAGATGACGTTGCCGCTCTGGAGGAACGTGCGGACGTCGGTGAGGCCGGCCGATTCGCACGCCGCTTTGAGCGACGCCATCGGGAGCATCTTGTTTCCGCCGACGTTTATGCCGCGGATGAAGGCGACAAAGTGGGCCATGACGTGACCAGTCTACGGCCCTCCATTGGCGGCGCGAGCAGGAATCCCTGCACGATCCTCACGCCGAGGCTCTGCACGATGACCAGGTCGTCGTCGGTCTCGATCCCCTCGGCCACGACCGTCGAATGCAGGCGCGACGCGAGCTGCACCAGCGACTCGATCACGGCGCAGCGCTTCGAATCGTCGTGACAGCCTTCGACGATGCAGCGGTCGAGCTTCATGTAGTCGGGCGTGACGTCGAGCATCATCTTGAAGTTCGACGCCTGCGCACCGATGTCGTCGAGGGCGATGGCGACGCCGAGGGTGCGCAGGCGCGACACGGCGCGGGCGAAGCCGTCGCCGTCGTGCGAGGGGGAATGCTGGATCACGTCGACGATCACGCGCGCCGGATGGAGGTCGGCCTTCTGGATTGCGCGGGCGAGGAAGTCGATGAAGCCGGCGTCGCGCGCGAGCGTCGAGGCGTGCACGTTGACGCACACTTTCGTGTCGATCGGCATCGCCGGCAGCTGCTCGAGCGCGGTGGAGATGCAGATGCGATCGACCAGCGCTTCCTGCCGCTTCAGACGCACGTACTCGAAGAGCACAGGCGCCTTCTCGAAATTCGTTCCGGCCGGACCGCGCGAAAGGCATTCGAACGCGAAGAGGCGCGGGTCGCCGTGCGCCAGCGCGTAGAGCGGCTGGAACAGCGGGCGGATGCCACCGGGGGCAAGCAGAGCATCGAGAGCTGAATGTTCTTTCATGCGTTTTCCAGAAGATTCACCGCTACCTGGGCGATCTCCATCATCGCTTTCGGTTTGTGCAGGAAGGCGTCGGCGCCGCGTTGATACGACTCGCGCTCGATCTCGGGAGTGCCGTACGCGCTGAGGAGGATCACCCGCGCGTTCGCCCAGCGTTGGCGGACGTCGGCGACGATCTGCAGCCCTTCTACTCCGCCGACGCCGGTCAACCGAAGATCGGCGATGACCAGGTCGTAGCGGTAATTGCCGAGGAGAGCCTGCGCTTCTTCGAGCTCGAAGGCGGAATCGACGTCGTAACCGAGGCCGGCGAAGTATTTCCGCATCGCCTGGACGATCAGTTCTTCATCATCGACGATCAGAATTCGATGCCGCGGCGCTGACCGCTTTTTTTCAGTGGTCTGCAACATCATGTGCGCCTGAATTCAGGAAACCGCATCCGGACGACCGCGCCTCCACCCGAAGCGTTCTCTGCAGCAACAGTGCCACCGTGCTCGTCCACGATGCGCTGCACGATGGAGAGGCCGAGGCCCGTTCCTCCCCTGCGGCGCGTGAAAAACGGCTGAAAAATTTTCGGCAGATCGCGCGCATCGAAGCCCGGACCGTGATCGCTGACAACGCATTCGATCATCCCGTCCGCACGCCGCGCCGTCACCACGACCTCGGCGTCCGCGTCGGAATGCTGCACGGCGTTGAGGATCACGTTCTGCACCGCGTGCGCGAGTCGCGTGGGGTCCATCAGCATGGTCAAGCCGTCGCTGCTCTCGGCGCTGATGCGGACACGCAGGTGATCGGCGACCGGCATCGTCTGCGACACCGCCTGCTCGATCGCCTCGCCGAGCTTTCCTTCGCGGAGATCGACACGCCACGATTTGCCGTACTGCAGCAGGTCTTCCATCAGCTGATTGAGGCGCTGGATCCAGGTGCGGAGCGCGTCGAACATCTCCGCGGCGTTCTCGTCGGGTTGGATCAGCGGCTGATAGACGTCGAGCGTGACGCCCATGCCGAAGAGCGGGTTGCGCACCTCGTGGGCGACGCCGGCGACGAGCTCGCCCATCGCCGCCAGTTGCTCGCCGCGGCGCACCGATTCCTGCAGCGAGACGATGCGCGTGATGTCGCGCATGATCAGGATCACGCGATCTTCTTCCTCGGCCACGTAGACGCTGCCGCTGATGTCCCAGTGCCGGTCGTCCAGGGCGCGCGCCGAGCACGACTCGCGCGTGTCGGCGATGGCGCGCACCAGATCGTCGAGCGCGCGCCACACCTCGCTGTCGCCGAGCGTGCCGATGCGGCGTCCGAGAATGTCGGCGTAGCTCGCGCCGGCGAGATCGCGTCCGGCGCGGTTCATCCGCACGACGACGCCGTCGGAGTTGGTGAGGAAAATCGGCAGCTCGATGGCGTCGAACGTCCCCGCCCACTCCATCCCTTTGCGCTGAATCGCCTTCACCAGGCGCGCGCGCTCGATGAGGCGGCCGACGGCGAGACCGGTGTCGTGCAGCGCACGCACGGTCTCCTCGTTCAGCGGCGGCATCGAGTGGCTGAACAGCTCGATCACGCCGATGGTCTGGCGCGAGTCGGAGATCAGAAACGCGGCGCCGACGCCGGATACCGAGATCAGATCGCCCTCGGCATGCGCGCGCGCGGCGAGCGTGCCGTCCGACATGCCGGCGACCGGCTCGAGGAGTCCGTCGTCGCCGGTCAGCCAGACCACGCCCGATTCCCAGGAGTCGGCGAAGCAGATGAACTCGACGAACTTCGCGAGGCACTGCTCGATCGGAGTGACGTCGTCGAAGATCCGGGTGAGCGTCAGCTCCATCAACTCGCGATGGCCGCGCTTACGCGTCTGCGACGACGAAGGATCGATGAAGGGTGCGAGGGACATCGGTTTTAGTGACGGCTAATAAGCAAAAATCACGCCGCGTAGGCGTGCGCTTATGCGTTTGCGGTGCGCGTGCGCCGTTCGCGGATGGCCAGGTCGAGCCGCACTTCGGTCAGCAGCGCGACCATCTCGGCCGCGGTCTGCAGGCGGTCGTAAATGCTCTTGCGCAGGCAGCGAGTGACGATGTCGTGCAGGGCGAGCGGCACGATCCCCGGCAGCGGCTCAGCCTCGGATTCGACGATCGCGGCGAGGACATCGATCGGCGTCGGGCCGGTGAACGGCGGCACGCCGCTGAGCATCTCGTACATCACGACGCCGAGGCTGTAGATGTCGGAGCGCGAATCGATGATCTCCTCGCCGCGCACCTGCTCGGGCGAGAGATACGGCAGCGTCCCGACGAGCTTGTCGCCGCGCCGCAGCGGATCGGTGTTGTCGCCGCCGCCCGCGAGCTTGGCCACGCCGAAGTCGAGCACCTTCACGCGGCGGTCGTGCCGCAGCATGATGTTCTCCGGCTTCACGTCGCGATGGACGATCCACGCCTCGTGGGCTGCGACGAGCGCCGATGCGACGCCGAGGGCGACCTCGACGACCTCGGAGATCGGCAGCGGACCATGCTCGAGGCGATGGCGCAGCGTCTCCCCTTCCACATGCTCGCTGGCGATGTAGCGGATGTCATCCTCGACGCCGATGTCGAACAGCGTGACGACGTTCGGATGATTGAGCATCGACGCGCAGGCCGCCTCGCGCTCGAAGCTGCGCAGCTGGCGTTCATCCGCGTCGCCATGCCGCAGCAGCTTCAGTGCGACCTTGCGATGGACGATCGTGTCTTCGGCCAGGTAGACGTCTCCCGAGGAGCCTTCTCCCAAATGTTCAAGGACCCGGTACCGGCCAATTCTCAGTACATTCATCTCTGCGGGCGGAAGCCTGTCATGACCTTCCGTCTCAAAATGTGATCCAGATCAACAAATTCGAACGTCGCGGACGACGCGTGTAGACTCTCGTCACTCGGTTTCCCAAATTCGAATAAGAGGTGCTTCGTTGATCAAACGGACGGCCCTGTTCCTTCTCCTTGCCTTCTCGCTGCAGGCGCAGCAGCCCGCGCAGCCGGGAAAATCGATCGGTGAAGTGACGCTCTTCGGTGAGGAACAGCCGAAGGTCGAAGCGGCCACGAAGACCGAGATCCCGATCTCCAAAGCGCCCGCTTCGGTCACCGTCATCACGGCGAAGCAGATCAGCGAGTCGAGCGCGCACAGCGTGGTCGACCTCCTCCGCCTCGTCGCGGGCGTCAACGTCCGCTGGAATCCGATGACCGCCACGGTCGATATCCGCGGCTTCGGCCAGAACCCGTTCAGCAGCCGCGTGCTGATCCTCATCGACGGCGCGCCGTTCAACTCCGGCGACACCGGCGGCTTCCCGCTCAGCCCCGCGCTCGACCTCTTCCCGGTGCAGATGATCAAGCGGATCGAGATCGTGCGCGGTCCGGGATCGTCGCTGTACGGTGAAAACGCGTACTGGGGCGTGATCAACGTCGTCACGCTTTCGGGCGACGACCTCGCGGGCGGATCGGCGCAGATCTACGCCGGCGGCGAGCGCGACGTGACATCGGCAACGGCGATGTACGGCAACCGCCTCGGTCCGAACGGCAGCGGCCTGGCGGCGATCAAGTTTCAGCGCACGATGTTCCCCATCGAATTCTGGACCGACGACAACTCGCACATTCGCGCGTCGGACGTCTTCCTCAAAGGCAACTGGAAAGAGCTCCAGGGAGAGCTCTACCGGCACAACGACAACCTCGAAGGCTTTTCCGAGGACCTGTCGGCGGCCGGGCTACCGCCGGGATCGGTGTTTGCCTCGGCGCATAGCATCAAGCAGACGGAGACGATGGCCGCGCTGCGCTACAACCACGCGCCCGACGGCGCGAAATTCACGTACGCCGCCGACGTGTCGTGGGATCACCGCTTCGGCATGCACTGCGCCGCGTGTCACGCGCTGCCGGAGAACCCGGAAGATTTCGGGAAAGCGGAAAACCACGGCTACCAGGCGATCGGCGACTTCCGCCTCGGCGTGAAGATGATCCCCGGCCACGACGTGCTGCTCGGCGTCGAGTACCGCCGGCTCGATCGCGGCGATCACAAGAAAGAGCTCTCGCCCGAAGGCGAGATCGTCTCCGGCTACGACAAGACCGCGCTCTACGCGCAGGACCAGTTCGACATCATCCGCGACGTGATGCGCGCCACGGTCGGCGTCCGCTTCGACCGCAAGACCGACATCACGCCGGCGAAGACCTCGCCCCGCCTCGCGCTCGTCTACACGCCGAACCAGCGCCTCGTCGTCCGCGGCGGTTACTCGACCGCGTTCCGCTTCCCCAGCTTCAGCGAGCTCTATCAGGACTCGTGGTTCATCAACGTCAACGGTCCGATCACCGGGCCGTTCCCGCTGGCGGTGTTCAATCCGAATCCGAACCTGAAACCGGAGGAGATCCGCACGCTGGAAGTGGGCGGCGAGTATCAATTCACGCCGACGCTCTCCGGCCGCGCCGATCTGTACCGCTCGCGCGTCTCCCAGTTCATCATCATCAGCCTGCCGTCGCTTCCGGGCGGAGGGGAAGGAGTGGGCTGGGAGAACCATCCGGCGAAGGGAACGATCACCGGCAGTGAGCTCGAGCTGAAGGCAAACATGCGCGGCGTCACCGGCTTCGTGAACTGGGCGCACCAGTCGGAGCATCAGGAAGGCAACGCAACGGATTCCACGCACGTCCCGCTCGAATTCGTCTATGCGCCGAAGAACAAGGTGAACGTCGGCGCGTACGCCGGTCCGTTCAACGGCTGGCGCGCGGCGGCGGAGCTGTCGTGGCGCGGGAAGTACGTCGGCCCGGGGTTCTACTACCTGTTGAAATCGGGCTTCACCGATCCGACGATCCGGCCGCTGCCGAGCTACACGCTGCTCAACGCGCGGGCGAGCTACGACATCAACGCCTTCGGCCTCAAACAGCCGGTGCGGCTGAGTCTCATCGGCCAGAACCTGCTGAACAAACATCCCGAGGAGACGTTCCTCGGCGTGGAGACGGAGCTGACGGGACGTGAAGTGTTCGGGCAGATCGAAGTACACTTCTGAAGCCCTGAAAAAAGCCCTCGCCTCCGCACTCTTCATTCTCTCGACGGCCCTCCCGCTGCTCGCCCAGCAGGAGGTGCCTGAGATCGCGCGCAGCCTGATGGAAGACGCGCAACGCGCGCGTGAATCGGGTCGTGTCAACGACGCGATCGCGATGTACCGGAAGGTCATCGACGCCGCGCCGTACCTCGCCTCCGCGTACGCCGACCTCGGCGCGCTGTACTACAAAGCAGGCAAGACGCAGGAGGCGTACGACGTCCTCGTGCGCGGCCTGGAGAAAGTCCCGGAGGACCGCACGCTTCTCTCCAACGCCGCCGCGGCGGCGCAGCAACTCGGCAAGCAGGCGGAGGCGCTCGGCTTCGTCGATCGCGCGCTGGAGAAGAACAAGCGCGACTCCGGACTGCTCTCGCTCCGCGACCACGCTCCGGGCGCTCGGGCGCAACGACGAGGCACTCGCCGCGCTGGAGCAGGCGGCGGAGATCTCGCCCGACGACGCGCGCATCCAGTTCAGCCTCGGCAATCAGCTCTACGCCGGCGGTCGCCGCGACGAAGCGGTCGCCGCGTATCGCAAGGCCGTGACGCTCGACAAAACACTCCTCCGCGCGCAGTACAACCTCGGCGCGCTGCTGTTCGAGCAGGGGCGCTACGACGAGGCGCTCGGCGCGTATCGCATGGCGCTCGAACCGATCGAGCAGCAGATCGCGAAGAAGCAGAAGGTCGACGTCATCCACGCCGGCGCGTTTGCGAATGTCGGCGCGATGTACCTCAAGCAGCAGCGCTACGACGACGCGGTGACGGCGTATCGCAAGTCGCTGGCGATCGATCCGAAGAACGGGAACGCGCACTACAACCTCGGCTTCATCTTCTTCACGCGCAATCAGCTCGACGCCGCCGTGCCGGAGTACCGCGCGGCGCTCGCGCAGTCGGCCGACCTGCCGCTCGCCTACGTGCATCTCGCGGAGATCGCGCGCAGAAAGCGCGAGTACGACGCGGCGATCCAGACGATTCGCGACGGGATGCCGCACCTCGATGCCGACACGAAGCCGGCCGCGCTGCGGACGCTCGGACTCGCGCAGCTGGCGAAGGGCGATCGCGCCGGCGCGAAGGCGTCGCTGGAACAGGCGCTGACGAAAGATGACGTGACGTCGCGCGTGGTGCTCTCGCGTCTGTATCGCGCGGAGAAGCGCGATTCGAAGGCGCTCATCGACGAAGCGCTGACGATCGCGCCGAAGGACACGGCGGTGCTGCTCGAGGCGGTGCTCGTCGCACGCGACGCAGGCGACCTCGCGCGCGAGCGCGCGCTGCTCGAACAGCTCATCACCATCAAACCCGAGGTGCCGCTGCGCCGCGAATTGATCTCCATCCTGCTGCGGCAGACCGCGTACGACGACGCGCTGCGCCACCTCGACGCCGCGCCGCAGCCCGATCTCGCCACGATGCGCCGCGCGCTGCAGGCATTGAAGGAAGCGAACGCCGGCAATCGCGACAACGCGATCAAACAGCTGACCGGCATCGACGACCCGGTCTCGCGCGGCGATCTCGGACTCCTGCTCTGGCAGGCGGACCGCGAGTCGGAAGCGAAGCCGCACCTCACCGCCGCGCACGCCGCGAAGCCCGACTGGTTCGAAGTCACGCTCGCTCTCGGCGAGATCACGAACGACGTCGACCTGCTGAGCAACGCTGTTTCGCGATGCGGCGATCAACAAGCGCTCTGCGCGCGCGCGAAGCAGGACCTCGGCTACGCGCTGCTCACGTCGGGACGTCCCTCCCGCCAGTTGATCGAGCGCGCGCTGTCGCTGCAGCTCGACTCGCGCGCGCAGGCGTCGGCGTACTTCCTCCGCGGCGTGCTCGATCTCAATGCGAGCAACGAATCGGCGGCGAAAGAAGCATTCAACAAAGCGCTGTCGCTCGGACTCTCGTCACAGGCCGAGGCCGCGGCGCGGAGCAACATCAAGGCGATCGACGAAGCGGCGGCCGCCGCGAATCAGCAGCCGGAGCCGGAGCCGAAGCAGCCCGAGGTCACGACGCCGCGCCGCATGGCGATGGTGTTCCTTCCCGACGCGCCGGTGGAGAACGACAAGAAGCTCGCTGAGATGATGACCGGGATGCTGTCGCAGCTCGGACTGCAGATCGAGTTTTTCCGCCGCAGCGATGACGCGCGCTCGTTCTTCTCCGAGAACCGCAACAAGGTCGGCGTGGTGGTCTCCAATCCGGAGTTCGTCTCGCAGCTCGGCGGCGACCTCCAGTCGCGCTTCCAGTTCGTGCGCAATGGCAGCACGTCGTACCGCCGCGTCGTCGCGGTCGCGAACAACAATCCCGCGAAGTCGCTCGCCGATCTGCAGCACAAGACGTTGAGCACACCCGATTCGCTCTCTGACTCCTCGATCGAGCGGGCGTTCGCGAACGTGTTCCGCACGCCCGATGATCTCGCCGCCGCTGCGAATGCGCTCTATGGCAAGAGCGACGCGGCGCTGATCTCCGAAGCGAACCCGATGCTCGCGCGCGGCCTGCGCGTCGTGCACACGACCGGCGCCCTGCCGATGCCCGTGATCGCGTTCGCGCCGATGCCGGACGACGATCGCGCGTCGCTCGAAAGCAGCATCCGCTCCCTCGGCGGACGCCCGCCGCTCTTCACGTCCCTCGCCTCGATCGAGCGCGAGCGCGCGCGGCCGGAAGTGAAGGCGATCGAAGTCGCGACGGTGCCGGCGTCCGCGCTCGGACTGCGTCGCGCGAGCGATCCGCCGCAGCAGGTGGCGCTGAGGGTGAGTGTGGAGATGCCGCCGGTGCAGATCGCGGACGAGATGTTCGGGACGCCTTGACGAGTGGGCAGTTGGTAGTTGGTAGTTGGCCGTAGAACGGGCTTCTGCCAACGGCCAACGATCAACTGCCAACTAGCAACTACATCTCCCCCAACACCGCCGTCGCCTTCGGCAGCACCCGCCGCACGGCCTGAATCACATCATCCCGACCCAGCGGCTTGATCACGATATCCGCGGCGCCGCTCACTTCGAAGGCGGGTTGCAGCATCGAGAGCGTGTGCTCGCTCATCACGATGATCGGCACCTCGCGCAGCTTCGAATCGCCGCGGAGGATGCGGCAGAAACCGAGGCCGTCGACGCCGGTCGGATCGTCGGAGATGTCGCCGAGGTCGAAGCCGCCGCGGATCTTCGCGTCGAGCAGGATGATCGCGGGGTTCTGCTCGAACGCCAGCTCCACGCCCTGCCGCGCGTTCGTCGCGGGGATCACGCGGAAGCCGTCCGACTCCAGCGTGTTGCTGAGGAACGCCAGCGTCGTCGCGTCGTCCTCGACGATCAGCACCGACATGCGCGTCGAGCGGCTCCGCTTCGCCCCTTCCTTCAGCATCGCGTCGATCCGCTCGAGCAGCGGCTGCACGGTCGCGGGGCGGTCGGAGACTTCCTTCCGCAGCATCCAGTCGATCAGCTCGCGCGTCTCCCACGTCACCGGCATCTCGTCCGGGATCGGCAGCGGCGTGGCGCGGAGATGCGCCTCCATGATCTGCGTGATGCTCTCGCCGCGATACGGCAGCGAGCCGGTGAGCATGCGGTAGAAGAGGACGCCGCACGAGTAGATGTCCGACGCCGGCGTCACCGGCTCCATGCGCAGCTGCTCCGGCGCCATGTAGTCGGGCGTGCCGGCCAGCTCGCGCGTCTTGCCGATGTTTGCCGGCGTGGCGATGCCGAAGTCGGTGATGAAGGCGATGCGGTCTTTGTTGAGGAGGATGTTCTCCGGCTTGATGTCGCGATGGATGATGCCGAGGTCGTGCGCGGCGCGCAGTCCGCGCAGCACCTGCCGGAGGATCGCCAGCGCGTGCATCTCCTCGAACGACTGCTTGCGGTGCAGGTGCCGGAGCAGGTTGTCGGCGTCGATGTACTCCATCGAGATGTACGGATAGCCTTCGGCGAATCCGAGGTCGAAGCTCTGCACGACGTTGCGATGGCGGATCTTGCGCGCGAGCTTGAGCTCGAGCTTGAAGCGCTCGAACGCGTCGGGATCCTCCTGCATCGGCGCGGAGAGGATCTTCAGCGCGACCACTTCGTCGATCGATTCGTCGATCGCGGAGCAGACATAGCCCATGGCGCCGGAACCGAGGAAGCGCTGAATGCGATAGCGGCGTCCGAAGATCGCGTTGGGGACGAGCATCGACCGCAGCTCGTTCTCGCGCTGCTGCTGGATCTCCAGCCGCTTCGAGCGCTTCATGACCGTCTTCTCGGGCGTGTCCTGCGGGATTTCGGTGCCGCTCGAAACGAACGTCGGGTTGTCGATGACTTCGCTGCCTGGTTCGACGACGATCGTCGGCGACAGCAGCATTGCGTCGTTCGCGCCGGTCGGATCCTCGCGGCCGCACTGGCTGCAGAACCGATCGACGGATCGGACCCCCGACCCGCATTGCACGCAGGCCAGATCGTAGCCGGGCCAGACGCCCGGCCTGAGGAGATCGCTATCCATTGATGTCGAGCGGAACGACCACGTTGGGAGCGAGCTTTGCGAGGGTGGGGATGCTCGACCGTTGCCATGTGACGTTGCGGTCGTAACGGATGACGAGACGATAGGCGGCGCTGACTTTCAGCTTCGTGATCCAGCGCACGAGGGTGAGGATTCCGGAGCTGTTCATGAAGTTGAGATCGCGGATGTCGACCTCGACCGACTGCACGTTGCGGCTGCGCGCCTCTTCATCGATGCGCGTCCAGAACGGGTTGAGCATCTCGCCCGGATCGCGCATCTCGACGGCGCCCGACATGGTCAGTCGCAGCTTCGTGTCGTGCACGGCAGGGACGATGCTCAGTCCTTCCATGGTGAGCGGAGTGAGTGTCTCGTTCATCACGCGGTCTCCAGGGGGAAGATGGCGTGGATGGAAACTTCGCCCTCGTTGACGTCGAGACGCAGCTTCGCGCCGGCCTCGAACAGGATGCGGATCAACCCGAGACGGCTCTGTCCCTCCGTCATCGCCGCTTCCTCCATCTTCTTGAGGTAGACCATCTCCGGCTGGCCGGCATGAATGAGCGCGAACTCGCGCCGCAGCGTGTTGATCTGCTGCGACTCCGCCTTGTTCTTCACGCAGACGTCGACCTCGTTGTTCTGTTTCTCGATCGAGATCTTGAGGTAGCCCTCCTCTTCCGACGCGTACTTGACCGCATTCTCCAGCAGCTCGGAGGCCGCCATGGAGATCTGCTCCGCGCGCTCTTTGTCGGCCAGGCCGATCATGAAGAAGCTGGCCACGAACTTTCGCACGCAGCTGATGTAGGTCCATCGCGGACCGAACCGCATTTCGACGTAGTCAGACAAATTCGCCCTCCCTGCATCACAGATAGCAGATAGCAGATAGCAGCCCCGGAGGTTTGCTATCTGCTATCCGCTATCAGTTTCTCTTCACCGCCATCAAACTCACATCATCAGTCGGCGTCCCGGCCCAACGCCATGCTGCCTGGGCAATCTCAGTCACGATGTCCGAGGCCGGACGTTTGTGCAGCGAGACGAGCTGCTGCGTCAGACGGTCGACGTCGTAGCACTCGCCCTTCGCGTCGCGCGCCTCGGTCACGCCGTCGGTGTGGAACAGCGCGACGTCGCCGCGCTCGAGGGCGACCGTACGATCGATGGTGTCGTGCCCGATCTCTTCTTCGACACCGAGCCACAATCCCTCGGTGGCGATCCGCTCGACCGCACCGTTCTTCGCACGATAGACGAGCAGGTCGGTGTGCGCGCCGGCGTAGACCATGCGGCCGTCGGCGTGGATCTTCGCGATGACCATGGTCATGAACTTGTCCTGATCGAGGCGCGCCTTGAGGTTGTAGAACATGGCGCGATTCAGCAGCGTCAGGAACTTCGCCGGCGTCGCTCCGTTGCCGCCGTGCTGCTCGCAGAGGACGGTGAACATCGATTGCGCCATCATCATGATCAGGCCCGACGTCACGCCGTGTCCGGTGACGTCGCCGACGCCGATCCACGCGCCGCCGCCGGGAATGGCGCGGAATTCGTAGAAGTCGCCGCCGACCTCCTCGGCCGGCAGCATGATCGCGGAGATGTCGAAGCCGGTAAGCTCGAACGACTTCGGCAGCACCGAGGTCTGGATCGAGCGCGCCAGCGCCATCTCCTGATCGTGCTTGCGCTGGATCTCCGCGTCGCGCATGCGGATCTCCGTGAGCATCTCGTTGAAACCGTCGATCAGCTTGCCGACCTCGTCGTCGGCGTCTTTGTCGACGTGCAGCGAGTAGTCCTTGTCGCGCGAGACGCGCTTCTCGGTGGCGAGGAGGCGAAGGATCGGCCCGGAGATCGTGCGCTGGAAGAGCGCCGCGAGGATCAACGCGACGATCGCGGCGCCGGCGATGACGAGGCCGGCGATGGTGAAGTACTGCGAACGCCGCGCGGCGAGCTCGCTCAGATCGGAGCGCATCCAGAGCGTGCCGGTGCGGACGCCGTTGAAGAAGACCGGGTGGACGACGGAGATGCCGGTGAGGTCGATGGTCGAGCCGTCGCGCGGCACGGTTTCGGGCGCCTTCGGTCCGTTCGGTGTGGTGTACGAGGCGAAGAGGTGGCCGTCGTTGTCGAACAGGAACGCGCCGAGGACGTGCGGCTGCGCGCGCAAGGCGCCGAGGATCGAGCGTGCCGTCTCGCGATCGTTGAAGACGAGAGGCGAGACCGAGTTTTCACCGACCACGCCCGCCAGCGCCTTGAGGTCGCCGAGCATCTTCTGCTTGAACGTCTCGCGGTCGTACAGCGCCAGCGCACCCATGGTGATGAGCAGCGCGACCACGCTCGTCAGCATGAAGCCGGTCATCAACTTGCTGCGAATTGAGAGATCGCGAAAACGCGCCATTCAGGCAAACCTCGACTTGGATCGGGCTGCCTATTCTAGCGCGACGCGAAACCGGGATGGCCGCCGCGCGTCGGATGCGCGGCGGCCGCCCGATGATCGTCACGGGCAGGGAACGCTGGGTACCGAGACGATCACATTGTTCGTCGTGACGTTGTCGACCCACGCGCCGGCGGCGGTTGCGTCGACGAGCTCGTCGGAGGAGAAGCGGAAGCGGACCTGGATCGTTTCGCCGGCGAACGACGCCAGGTTGACGTCGTATCGCGTCATCGTCGGACTGACGCCGGAGAAGAATCCCTGGCCCGCGGTCATGCAGCCGGTGCCGGCGGAGATTGCGGCATAGCCCTGCGCCACGTCGACGGTCTGCCACGTGCTGCCGCCGTCGGACGAGACCTGGACGTCGACGCCGTCGTACGGCGCATCGCTGTTCTCGCTGACGTACGCGAGATCGAAGGACATCGAGCTCGTGGCCGACGCTTCGAAGACGGGCGACGTGAGCTTGTCGCAGCGGTCCTTCGCGTACTGCTCGTGCCAGAGCTGCGTCGTGTCGCCGGTGGTCGGCGCGGTGGCGAGCGCCCAGCCGGCGGAGTCGGACGACGTCCAGCCCTGCGCGCCGGAGTCGAAGTCGTAGCTGATGGTCTGCGTCACCTTGTCGCGATTGACCACGGTCTGCAGCGTGCGGATCGCGGGGACCGAGTTGCCGGCGCTCGTGACGACCGCGGTGAATGTCGCGGTATCGGCGAACGGTGCGGTGCGCGCGACCACCACGTTGAACGTCGCGGTCTTCGTCTCCGCGCCGCTCGCGGCGAGCGTGCCGAGGGTGACGAGGTCGTTCGCGATGTTGAGGTACGGCTTGTCGGAGATGAGCTTCACGGTGACGCCCGACGCGGCGACCGTGCCGACGTTGTCGACGTTGAGGGTGAGCTGAATCGTTTCGCCCGGATCGGGCACGCGGTCGCCATCGCCGCATGACGCCGACTGCGTGTCGGACGTGATGGCCATCGTCGCCGGCCGCGCGAACGCGGTGTTGTAGACGGAGCAGTCGGTGCCGATGATCAGCGACAGCGGAATGGCGAAGCAGCCCTGATCGCTGCTGACGTTCAGGATGATCGGCGCGTAACGGCCGCAGAGCGAGCCGTCGGCGGCGATGCTGAGATCGAAGGAGCTCATGGGTGCGGCCGTGTCGCCCTGGTCGATCGTGCCGTACGACTGCGTGCCGGCCGTGACGGTCACGCCGTTGCCCGTTGGAGTCAGATAGCCGACGACGTTAGTCAATCCGGCGAGACCGTTGTTGTGCAGGCCGATGTAGAGCTGCGCCGTCTCACCCGGATCGATGCTGCCGTTGTCGTTCGTGTCGTTGATGATGATGGAGCCGATGGCCACGCTCGGCTGCGCGACGTGGATCGTCTTCACACCCGCGTTCGAGCCCGCGTAGCAATTCCCGCCGAGCGCGACGACGCGGTAGTTGTACGTCACGCCGTTGTCGAGACCGGAGTCGACGACCGAGCTCACGCCCGAGACGCGCGCGATTTCGAGGAAGACGTCGTTGCGGCGCTCGTTGCGGACGATCGAGTACGCGGTCGCGCCGGCGACCGGCGTGAAGCTGACCGTCACCGCGGGCGTGCCGCTCTCACCGTCGATGCCCTGCGTCAGCGTGTACGGCGGCGTGGGAGGCGCGGCGCAGTTCGCGGAGTCGGTGCCTTGCGGAACGCCGCCCGGCAGTCCCCACTCCTCGATGCCGTGATGCGAATACGCGTCGTTGATGTACGCGCCGTGCGGCGTGCCGTTGGAGATGCCGTCGCCTTCGTCGTCCACGACGAGGTAGGCGTCATACGCCGACGGTCCGATGGCCTGATTGCGCGACGACGCGTACGACGCGACCATCGGACGCGAGTCGAAGTAGAGACGCTCGAGGATGTCCCACGCGGCGTCCTTGTCGTACGCCGGATTCGGCGAGCCGTTGGCGCCGTTCGGCAGCAGCTCGCCCGGATTCGTGGCGAACTGCTTGTTCGCGTCGAGCGTCACCGTGCCGTACTTGCGGCCGGTGAGGAGATCGTTCAGGAGGTGCCAGTCGGTCTGCCCCCAGATCTCGCCTTCGCAATGCCCTTCGTTGAGCATCGGCCCGATGTAGACGATGACGGTCGGCGACCCCGTGGAGATCGGCGGACCGCCGCACTTCTGCGTGACGTTGGTGACCGAGAGATTGCCGCGCGTGTTGCGCAGCTCGTCGAGGTTGCGCACGCCGTTGCAGGTGCTGATGGCGTTCGTGTCGGGATCGGTGACGAACGGCCCGCTGAGGCGGTTGAAGAACGACTGGCCGATGCACGAGTCGTGATCGACGAAAAGCGCGATGTGATCGCCGACCGCTTCGCCGGTGGCGAGGTCGCCGAGTCCGAGCGCCAGGCCGACCGGGCGTCCGTCGTTCGCGTCGAGACCGTGACCCCACTCGTGCTGCATGACGTCGCGGATCTCTCCGGTGTTCGCGCAGATCAGGTCTCCCGTGCTGCGCGCGAGGACGCCGCTCTTGAAGAAGTTGAGCGACGAGCCGTCCCAGAACGCGTTGCAGACGTCGTTGATGTTGACCTTCACCGGGATGGTCGCATTGAGCAGCCACGGCAGCTGCAGCCACTTGAGCGCGATCTGCCGCGCGACGTTGGTGTGGAAGAACGCGGTGCGATCGGCGGGCGTCGAGATGCCGTTGCCATACGAATCGGTGGGCTGACCGGCTCCATGCACGACGTCGCGGCCGCCGATGCCGAGATTGAGGATGCCGCTGGTCGAAGCGGCGAGCGGCTGGAATCCCGACTGCGGATCCATCTCGGATTTCAGGCAGTCGACGCATTCCGTGTCGAAGAAGCGGCCGTTCAAGCGCGTCAGCGATGAGACGCCGCTGAAGTTGTACGTGCCGTCGTTCGACGTGGTGACGGTTCCATCCGCCGTCTCGACCGCCGCGAACGGGAACGAGCGAATGACCTCGGCGTCGGTCGACTGCGCCGGACGGATGCCGCCGATCACGCGGCCGGTCGTCGCCGTGCGCGTCGGGCAGTTCGCGTAGTGATTGTTGTCGGCGAAGGCGATGACGGTGCCGGTGAGCGCGTCGATGTACGCCGCCCACGTCGCTTCGCCGCCGTTGACGCGGAACAGCGCTTCGTAAACGAGTTGATACGTGATCAGCTGGCCTGCGAGCCGGTTGCGCGGAAGGAGCTTGAGCGACGGCTGCTGGATGACGTCGACGCTCGAGCTGACGACGCCCGCGTACGCGAGCAGTTTCGCGAGCGCCTGCGATGCGGAGACGAGCGGCGTGGTCACGGCGGGCACGTCGGCGATGTTCGACGAGTGCCAATAGATCATGTTGCCGTTGTTGACCGCGAAGACGAGCCGCGCGTTTTCGACCGGCACGCCGTTGATGACGTAATCGAATGCGGCGAAGCGAATCCGCCCATCGCGAGACGGCGTCGCGGCCTCGGGGACGAACCGCAGCTTGTCATTCGAGACGCCGAGGACCGAGTTGTTCGCGGCGATGAAATCGCGCGCCGCACGCTCGACGTCGGTGCCCCACGGAATCGCGCCGCCGAGGACGCGCCGGGGATGTCCGGTCAGCGTGTCGTACTGCGCCGACCAGTTGCCTCCGTGCGACTGGTTGAATGCGACCCAGAGCGGATTGGCGAGATAGAGCTGCGCTTTCGCCGCGTCGTAGTTCGGCGAGAGCGAGGGAAGGGTGAGCGTCTTCGCATCGAGCGCCTGCGGCTGGCGGACGTCGATGGCGAGGGCGGTTGTGGCGATCAGTAGGCCGATGGCACACAACAGTACGGTCGTGAATACCCGGAGGCGTTGCTTCATTGCTGCGTTCCCTTTCTCTCTGGTGGTAGTTGTACTACCACGTTGCGGCTGTGGTAGCAAACTCGGCGCCAGCGTCCGGAAGTACCTCATTGAAAAAGGGTTGGAATGCTGGTAGAACTACTACCGCAGACGCATGGTCAACACCGACGACACCCAAACCTCTCGCGGCCGCCTTCTCACGGCGGGCAAGATGCTCTTCAGCAGGCACGGCTATGAGGGCACCTCGACGGCGACCATCGCCCGGGAGGCGGGAACCTCGGAATCGCAGCTGGTCCGCTACTTCGGCGGGAAGAGCGGGCTGCTCGACGCGATCTTCAACGAGAGCTGGGGCGGGCTGAACGAGGTGCTCAACCGCACCGTCGAGGATTCGGCGCACGGCCGCGAGGCGATCCTCGGCGTGTTCGCGCTGATGATCGGCGCCTTCGCGCAGGATCCCGAGGTCGCGGCGCTCTTCATGTTCGAAGGCCGGCGCATGCGCGGAACCGAGGTCGCGCTGTCGAAGGGCTTCCAGGTGTTCTTCGACCTCGTCTGCCGCCTCATCCAGCGCGGCCAGAGCGACGGCTCGTTCCGCTCCGACGTCAACGACGTGATCCTCGCGTCGGCGATGATGGGAGCGGCCGAGGGGATGATCCGCGATCAGCTCATGGCGCGCCGCAGCGGCAAGGAATTGCCGTTCGACGACGCGTCGGTCCGTCGCGTGTTCGAAGCGATGGTCAACGGGCTGGCGTGATCGCCCGCCGTTCATCCTGCGCGAAGACGCAGGATTGAAGACCGCTACTCCTCCAGCGCGGCGTGCGCGAAGTTCCCGATCACGGCCGGCTTGATGCGCCAGATGTCGCGGGCATACTCGCTGATGGTCCGGTCGGAGGAGAACTTCCCCATCCGCGCGATGTTGAGCAGCGACTTCCGCTGCCATGCGTGCCGGTCGCGATACGCCTCATCGACACGCTGCTGCGTCTCGACGTACGACGGCAGGTCGGCGAGGTGCACGTACTCGTCGCGCGCGCCGAGGAGCTTGGCGATGAGCGGGCGGAAGACGTCCTTGTCGCCGCGCGAGAAGTGCCCCGAGGCGATGGAGTCGATGATGCGCCGCATCCACGCGTGCTGCCCGAGGTAGAGCTCCGGGCTGTAGCCGTCGGTCATCAGTGACGCCACTTCGTCCGCGCGCAGACCGAAGATGAAGATGTTCTCCTCACCCACCTCGTCGCGGATCTCGATGTTCGCGCCGTCGAGCGTGCCGATGGTGAGCGCGCCGTTCAGCGCGAGCTTCATGTTGCCGGTGCCCGACGCTTCTTTCCCCGCAGTCGAGATCTGCTCGCTCAGCTCCGCGGCCGGGATGATCGCCTCGGCGAGCGTGACGCGGTAATCGGGCAGATAGACGACGCGCATCCAGTCGCGCGTGCGCGGATCGGCGTTGACCACGTCGCCGATGGCGTGAATGAGTCTGATGATCAACTTGGCGATGAAGTAGCCGGGCGCCGCCTTCCCCGCGAAGAGGAACGTGCGCGGCACGAGCGGTTGCTCGCCGTCTTCGACGATGCGCCAGTAGCGATCGATGATCTGCAGCGCGTTCAGCAGCTGCCGCTTGTACTCGTGGATGCGCTTGACCTGCACGTCGAACATCGACAGCGGATCGATTGGGATGCCGGTCAGCTCCTTGGTGAGCCGCGCGAGCGCGACCTTGTTGCGCCGCTTGACCGTCTCCAGCTTGTCGAGGAGCGCGGTGTCGTCGACGAAGAGCTCGAGCTGCCGCAGCTCGTCGAGATTGCGGATCCAGCCGTCGCCGATCTGTTTCGTGATGAGCGACGCGAGCGAACGGTTCGCGTGCAGCAGCCAGCGCCGCGGCGTCACGCCGTTCGTCTTGTTGTTGAAGCGCTCGGGATAGAGCTTGTGGAACTCCGGCGCGAGCGTCGCCTTCACCAGTTGCGAGTGCAGTTCGGCCACGCCGTTGACCGAATGCGAGCCCGCCATCGCCAGGTTCGCCATCCGCACTTCATTGCTGTCGATGATCGACACCTTCAGCGCCATCAACGGATCGGCGGGGAACTTCCGCTCGACCTCGGCGATCAAACGGCGGTTGATCTCCATGATGATCTGCGTGTGCCGCGGCAGCACGGTCTGCATCAGCTCGAACGGATAGCGTTCCAATGCTTCGGGGAGCAGCGTGTGATTCGTGTAGCCGAGGGCGTCGACCGTCATCGGCCATGCCTGCTCCCACGGGATGCGATGCTCGTCGACGAACGTCCGCATCAGCTCCGCGACGGTGAGCGCGGGATGCGTGTCGTTCATCTGGATGGCGTTTCTCGCCGCGAAATGATCGAGCGACTCGTGGCGCTCGAGGTAGCGCCGGAGGATGTCGCGCACCGAGCAGGCGACGAGGAAGTACTCCTGCAGCAACCGCAGCTCGCGTCCCGACTGCACCGCATCAGAAGGATAGAGGATCTTCGAGATGGCCTCGGTGTTGATCTTCTGCTGCACCGCGCGGATGTAGTCGCCGGAGTTGAAGATGCCGATGTCGAATTCGTGCGACGCGCGCGCGGAGTAAAGCCGCAGCACGTTGACGGTCTGGCCGCCGTAGCCGACGACCGGCATGTCGTGCGGTACGCCGACGATCACGCGGTAGTCGACCCACGACGGGACGTACGCGCCGCTGCGGTCGTGCGTGTGCGCGATGTGGCCGTAGACCGGAACGATGACCGCTTCGTCGTTGCGCTCGATGAGCCACGGCGACGGCTGCTCGAGCCACTGGTCGGGCTGCTCGACCTGCTGGCCGTTGATGAATGTCTGGCGAAAGAGTCCGAACTCGTAATTGATGCCGTAGCCGAAGCCGGGAAGGTCGAGCGTGGCCATCGAATCGAGGAAGCAGGCGGCGAGACGCCCAAGGCCGCCGTTGCCGAGCGCGGCGTCGGGCTCGAGCGCGGCGAGCTCCTCGAGGTCGGCGCCGAGCTCGGTGATCACCGACTTCGCTTCGTCGTAGATGCCGAGGTTCGTCAGGTTGTTCCCGAGGGCGCGGCCCATCAGGAACTCCATCGAGAGGTAGTAGACGCGCTTCGCGTCCTGCTCGGTGTACCGGCGCTCGGTCTCGCGCATGGCGTCGAGCGCGGGGCGGCGGACGGCCGTGGCGAGCGCGGCGAGACGCTCGTGCTGTGACGCGTCGCGCCAGAGGCGGCCTTTGGCGAACCGGAGGTAGGCCTCGATCCCTTCGCGGAGGTGGATGGCGGATTGACCGCTCGAAACTGTCCTCACCATCTAACGTTTCAACGCAATCGTCCGCGCGATCGCTTCCTCCCTCGATGCCCGCTCCATGTATCCAAGATCGCGCCGGATGGCGCTGCTGTCGGTGACGAGGTCGTATCGCCAGTCGAACGGGAGCGGCGATTCTTTCACGATGTTCACGCGCCCGCCGAGCATTTGTACCCACTCGCGCTCCGGCGGCGCGTCGACGTCGCCGACGTTCCAGGTCTTCCCCGCCGCGCGTGGATCGATCGCCGCGAGCGCCATCGCGTCGGCGACGTTCTCGACGTACCCGCGCGTCCAGCGCCAACGGCTCTGCGGCTCGCTCATCGAGACGATGCCGCCGATCCATTCGTGCATCCGCTGATCGCCCGGCCCGAATACCGCGGGCAACCTGAGGATCGTGCCGCCGCGCTCCGCCACGACGCGCTCGACGAGGATCTTTTCGTACTCGCCGCCGTACGGAAAAAGGTTCGTCCGCAGCGGCGCATCCTCCTTGAGAGGCGCCTCGGATTCACCAGCCTCGAGACCGCGCAACCGATCGTACTGGCGATAGACGTCCGCGCTGCTCGCCACCACCACCCGCCCCTCGACGTTCGCAATCGCGCGCGCGTCGGCCTCCGTCATCGCGCACATGTCGACGATCGCGTCCCACGTCCCCGCCGCCTGCGAGCGATCGGCGTGGATGTGCGAGGCATCGCCGCAGTTCTTGCGATGGAGGACGGTGACGTCCGCGCCAAGCTCGCGCAGACGGCGGACGACGTGCGGTCCGATGAACCGCGTGCCGCCGATGACGAGGAGGCGCATGGATCGAGTTTACTCGCCCAGTAATTCTTCCAGCTCTTCCACCGTGAACTGCTTCACCAGCGCCGGATCGTCCGTCTGGATCAATTCCGTCGCCAGGCGGGCCTTGCGCGCGATCAGCTCGTCGATCTTTTCCTCGACGGTGCCGCGGGTGATGAGCTTGATCACCTGCACGCCTTTGTTCTGGCCGAGGCGGTGGACGCGGTCGGTGGCCTGATCTTCGCGCGCCTGGTTCCACCAGCGGTCGTAGTGGATGACGACCGATGCGCTGGTGAGGTCGATGCCGAGGCCGCCGGCGCGGAGGGAGGCGGTGAAGACGCGGCAGGAATCGTCGTCGCGGAAGCGGGCGATCTCGCCGCCGCGCGCGCGGGTGGAGCCTTTGATCGACGCGAAGCCGAGCTCGCGCGACGCGAGGTGCTGCTCGATCAGCTCGAGCATCTTCACGTACTGGCTGAAGACGACGACCTTCAGTCCGCTCGACATGCACTCGTCGAGCAGCTCGACGAAGAGCTCCCACTTGCCCGACGTCGCGTTCTCCGCGAATCCGCCGCCGGCGCTCGCCGGGTGATTGCAGATCTGCTTGAGAAAATTCAGCGCGGCAAAGACGTGAACGTACGAGATCACCGCGCCGGCGCGGAGCTGCATCCGCAGCGGCTTCGCGCGCGACTCCATCACGCGGCGATAGAGCGTGCGCTGATCGCTGGTCAGCTCGCAGTAACGCTTGTCGACGATCTTCGGCGGGAGCTCGGTGAGCACCTGCTGCTTCGTCCGGCGCAGCACGAATGGCCGCACGAGGCGTTGCAGCATGACGCGATCGTCCTCGGCGTTGCGCGGCAGGTAGCCGGGAACGACGAAGTCGAGCAGCGCGTAAAGCTCGCGCTCGTGATTCTCGATCGGCGTGCCGGTGAGGCCGATGGCGATGCGGCGGTCGAGCGCGCGCAACGCCTGGTGTGTCGTCGTGTCGGCGTTCTTGATCGTCTGCATTTCGTCGAGCACGAGAAGGTCGAAGCGGCGGCCGCGGAACTGCTCGAGACGCGAGCGGACGATGCCGTACGACGTCAGCTCGATCTTCGCGCCAGGGACATAGCGCGCCAGCTTCTCGCGCCAGTGATCGAGCACCGAGGTGGGGCAAACGACGAGGACGTTCGCGGTCGGATCGACGAGCGTGACGGCGCGGATCAGCGCCATCGCCTGATGCGTCTTGCCGAGACCCATGTCGTCGCACAGCAGGCCGCCGAAACCGTTCTGCTGCAGGAGCCAGAGCCAGTGATAGCCGGTCTGCTGATAACCGTAGAGATCGAGGCCGGGCGGCGGCGCGTCGGTCGAGGTCTGCAGCTCGTCGAACATGCGGAAGATTGGCTGACAGGACGGATCACCTTTGAATACCGCCTTGCCGCGTAGTGAGGCGCGGATGCGGAGGAGTTCCATTTTCGTGAAAAGAAGGCCCTCACCCGGCCTTCGGCCACCCTCTCCCGCGGCGGCGGGAGAGGGGCTGGGGGTGAGGGCTTCGAACTGCGGGTCGGCGACGTCGATCCAGACGTTGCCGCGGATCAGCGCCTTCACGCCCTCTTTGCGCGCCTTCGCGATCTCGGCCGCGGTGACGCCGTGCTGGAACGTGATCGCGACGTCGAGCAGCTCGCGATGCGGCGCGCCGAACTCGAAGATCACGTCGCCGTCGAGCCGCACGGGCTGCGCGTTGCGGATGCACTCCGGCGCGAGCTCGGGCGGCATCTGCGACAGCTCTTCGCGGTGCTTCTCGATGAACGTGAAGACCTCGGACTCGGGGATCTTCGATCGCAGACCGAAGAGCGGACGGTCAGAATCGACGAACATCGCGGGCGCGGGATTAACCGCGACGAAACGCTTTCCGATCAGCACGTACCTGCCGTATTGCGGCAGCTCCGCGCGCACGTGGATCGAGCCGCCATCAAGGACGACGGGCGTGAAGGTCAGCGCGCCATCGGGAGTGAGGTCGATGCGCAGCGAGGAGTCGGCGACAGCCGTCTCGAAGTCCGTCGCGATCGGGATGATGTGCTCGACGGCGGCGTTCGGGAGCGCCAGGTCGTCGAGAAAGAACTGCCGGTCGCGCAGCTCGACGTTCGCGGAGTGACCGGCGAGAAATCTCAACTTCGCCCAGCGATACCACGCCGACGCTTCCCATTGCAGGCGCGTGCTGCCGGAGCCGCGGGCGAGAAGCGCCTGTTCCTGCTCCGTCAGCACGTACTTGCGGAGGAGCTGTTCGCGCGCGTCGGAATCATCTGCGACGATCGTGCGGCCGTCCGTGAACGCCGCGAATCCGACATTCCGCCACACGCTCGCTTCGAAGCGCTCCGACTCGCCCGCGCTCTGCGCGACGAGGATCGCGATGTGCCGGCAGAGATCATTCGGCTTCAGCGCGGGCGCGCAGGTGCAGCGCGCGGAGGTCACGCGTGACGGCTCGAGCACGACGACTGGCGAGAAGCTGCGGCGCTCGTTCTCCACGACGTATGCCGTGTACGCGCCGCGAAAAAAGAGCGGCTGCCGGACCTTGAGCTTCGAGGCCTCATTCTGGACGGTGGCGAGGGTGGCGGAGGAGAACGCGGAGCGAAAACGATCGGGAACGGGCATAGTGGCGATTTCGGTGAGGGAGTTTAGCTCGCGTTCGCGCGACCAGGAGTATGGGATTCGTCCGTCGTGTGCTGTTCGCTTCGTTCGTCGTCTACGTGTCGCTCTCCGCGCTGGCCCAGTCGGCGGACCAGGAGGTCGTCTCGGTCGTCGACTCACCCGACCCGGTTGTTCCGGGCAACGTCCTCACGTACACGATCACGGCCCGCAACAACGGTCCTGATCCGGCGGTGAACGGCGGCATCAACGTCAACCTGCCGCTGGCGGTGACGTATCAGAACACCGTCGCACCGGCCGGCTTCACCTGCACGGCGTTCGGCTCGAACGTCAGCTGCACGACGCCGTCGTTCGCCGCGGGATCGACCGTGGTCTTCACCATGACGGTGCTGGTCGACGCATCGCTGCTCAATTTTCCCGACGGCAGCCTCGGCGCGAACTTCTTCCCCTCGGGCACGACGGTCGATCCGAACAGCGGCAACAACATGAAGACCGCGACGACGACCTACGACTCGCCGCAGATCGACCTGAACCTGACCGTGGCCGACTCGCCCGATCCGGTCGCTCCGGACCAGAACATCACCTACACCGTCGACGTGGCGAACGGCGGCCCTGACACGGCGACGAGCGTGAACCTGAGCAGCTTCAACAACGGCTCGCTGCGCTTCCAGTCGGCGACCGTCCCCTCGGGATGGAACTGTACGCTCCCCGCGGTCAATGCGACGCCGACGTTCAACTGCACGCGCGCGACCTGGGGACCGGGGACGAGCCAGTTCCTCTTCGTGGTGAAAGCCGACTCCACGATCCTCGGCGTCAACGACGGCACGGTGTCGACGGCCTTCAGCATCGGCGGCACCGGCGACGACACCAACGACAACAACAACATCGAGACGGAGAACACCGCGTACGTGACGCCCGACGGCGACATGGCGGTGACGGTCAGCGACTCGCCCGATCCGGTGAATCCCGACAACAACATCACCTACACCGTGCAGGTGACGAACAACGGCCCGGACACGGCGACGAACGCGAGCCTCAGCTCGTTCAACAACGGCTCGCTGCGCTTCCAGTCGGCGGTCGTACCCGCGGGTTGGAACTGCACATTGCCGGCGGTCAACGCGACGCCGACGTTCAGCTGCACGAATCCGAGCTTCGCCAACGGCGCATCGTCGACGTTCACGTTCGTCGTGCGCGCCGATTCGACGGTCATCGGCAACTTCGACACGACCGTGCAAACGAACTTCAGCGCGTCGAGCGCCCTCGCGGATCCGAACAACGCGAACAACAGCGAGACGGAGACGACGGCCTACGACGTCGCGAACGCCGACCTCGGAGTCAGCGTGACCGACGCGCCCGATCCGGTGGCGGGCGGCGCCAACATCACGTACAGCGGCACGATCACGAATGCGGGGCCGGACAACGCCACGAATGCGCAGTTGACGATCCTCCTTGCGCCGGCGCTGCTGTTCCAGTCGCTGACCGGCCCCGCAGGTTTTACCTGTTCCACGCCGACGGCCGGCACCAACGGCACGATCACCTGCACGATGGCCACGGTGACGAACGGCGCGAACATTCCGTTCACGCTGGTGGCGCAGGTGAATCCGTCGGTGAATTCCGGACCCGACGGCACGATCCAGCAGGCATTCAGTCTCGGCGCGAACACGAACGATCCGGTGCTGACGAACAATCAGCCGACCGTGAGCACGCAGTACACGACGCCCGACGCCGACATCTCGGTGACGAACAACGACTCGCCCGATCCGGTCGCGCCGGGAGGCGCGATCACGTACACGCAATCGATCACGAACGGCGGTCCCGACGCGGCGGTGAACGCGACGTTCACGCAGAACGTGCCGGCCGGCACGACGTTCCTGTCGCTCGGCAGCGCTGCGGGATGGAACTGCACCGCGCCGGCCGTCGGCGGCACCGGCGCGATCAACTGCACGAAGGCATCGATGGCCAATGCGGAGAGCGGATCGTTCACGCTCACCGTCACGGTCACAGCCAACTCGGGCTCGATCACGAGCCAGGTGACGGGCGACAGCGACACATACGATCCCGATCCGTTGGACAACAGCGCGAGCGCGACGACGAGCGTCATCGCGCCGCTCTCGGCCGATCTCTCGCTGACGAAATCGACGAACGCCACGACCGCCCCGGCCGGATCGACGATCAACTACACGCTGACGCTGACGAACGCGGGGCCGAATGCCGCGGCCAACGTCGTCGTCACCGACGTGCTGCCGGCATCGCTCCTGTTCGTCTCGATCAGCACGCCGGCCGGCTTCAGCTGCACGACGCCGGCGGTCGGTGCGAACGGCACGATCAACTGCAACGCCGCGACGCTCGCGAACGGCGCGACCGCGACGTTCACGCTGACCGTGCGCGTGGCGTCGGGCTCGACGTCGGGGAGCGTGACGAACTCCGCTTCGGTGTCGTCGTCGACGTCCGATCCGAACGGCGGCAACTCGACGAGCTCCGCGGGCGCCGTGGTGCTCGCGCCGGCGAGCGCCGATCTCTCGGTCACGAAGACCACCGGCGCGACGTCGGTCACGCCCGGCAACGCGATCACGTACACCATCACGGTCTCGAACGCCGGTCCCTCGCCGGCGACGAACGTGGTGGTGACCGACACGCTGCCGCCGAGCCTGCTGTTGGTTCTGGCGACCCCGTCGCAGGGATCGTGCAGCGGCACGACGACCGTGACGTGCAGCATGGGGACGCTGAATTCCGGCGCGAGCGCTACCGTCACGCTGCAGGTTCAGGTGCTGGCGACGAGCGGCACGATCACGAACAGCGCGAGCGCCGCCGCGACGGAATCGGATCCGAACAGCGCGAACAACAGCGGATCGGCCCCGCCCGTACCGGTCGCCGCCGCGGCGGCGGAGCAAATCCCGACGTTGTCGGAGTGGGCGCTGATCGCGCTCGCGGCGATGCTCGGCCTGCTCGCGCTCACGAAGATGCGATGACGTCGGCGATCGCGCCGATCGCTCTGTCGAGATGCTCGCGCGTGTGCGCTGCGCTGATCTGGCAGCGCAGCCGCGCCTGTCCCTGCGGCACGACCGGGAAACCGAAGCCCGAGACGTAGACGCCGCGCTTGAGCAGCTCGCGCGACATGCCGATCGCTTTCGCCGTGTCGCCGATGATGATCGGCACGATCGGGTGAATGCCTTCGCGCACGGTGATGCCCTTCGACGTGAGCTGCTGGCGGAAGTACGTCGTGTTGTCGCGCAGCCGCGTGATGAAGCTCGGATCTTTTTCCAGCAGGTCGATCGCGGCGAGCGATCCCATGACTACCGCGGGCGGCAGCGTGTTGGAGAAGAGGTACGGCCGCGACTTCTGGCGGAGGTAATCGACGAGCGCTTTCGGTCCGGTGGTGAAGCCGCCGTGCGAGCCGCCGAGGGCCTTGCCGAGGGTCGAGGTGTAGGCGTCGATCTTCCCGAAGACGCCGAGCTCCTCGGGTGTGCCGCGGCCGGTCTTGCCGAGGACGCCGGTGCCGTGCGACTCGTCGACGACGAGGAACGCGGCGAACTCGCGCGTCAGCTCGACCATCTCCGCCAGCGGCGCGAGCGAGCCTTCCATCGAGAAGACGCCGTCGGTGATCACCAGCTTGTTGCGCGACTCGCGCGTCGCTTCGAGCGCGCGGCGGAGATCGGCCATGTCCCGATTCTTGTAGCGTTCCTTGCGCGCCTTCGCCAGGCGGATGCCGTCGATGATCGAGGCGTGATTCAGCTCGTCGGAAACGATCGCGTCCTCTTCCTGCATCACGGTCTGGAAGAGTCCCTCATTCGCGTTCCAGCACGAGCCGTAGAGGATCGTGTCCTCGGTGCCGAAGAACTGCGCGATCCGCTCCTCGAGCTGGTGGTGAATCGTCTGCGTGCCGCAGATGAACCGCACCGATGCGAGGCCGTACCCGAAATCGCGCTCCGCCTTCTCCGCCGCCTCGACGACGGCCGGGTGATTGGCCAGCCCGAGGTAATTGTTCGAAGTCAGCATGATCACGTCGCCGATGCCTTCGACCTCGACGACCGGACCTTGCGGCGATTTGAGGGAGAGCTCTTTTTTGAGGGTGCCGGCGGCGGACATTGCGTCGAGCTCGGCGGCTAGTGTGGACAGCAGTGTCATCGTTCTATTCGTAGTCGTACTTGAGATCCCGCCGATAGCACGTCTGTCCTTCGACATCGAACACGACGCACGAATCGATGGGGCGGGAGTAGACGTGCATGCTGACCGCGCGCTCGTTCCACTCGGAGAGGTTGCGGATGCGGTGGATGGTCTGCGTCTTGTCGACCGTGTTGAGCGGCCCGCCGGGGACGGCGAGCTCGTTGGCGAGGTGCCGCATCTCGATCTCGGTGGCACCGGCGAGACAGTCGATGCCGACGACCTGCTCGTTCTCCGGGGCGTTACACCGAACCTTGTCGTAGTTCTCGACCAGTAGCTTCCCTTCGAACATCGACATCCAGCCGAGCTGGCCGTTGTGCGTATGGAGCGGCGTGGTGACGCCGATCGGCCAGCAGATCAGCATCACTTCGATCATGTCGTTGCGGAAGATCTTGGTGCGGGTGTGGCGCTCGGGCAGCCAGTGTTTGTAACGCTCGACGTCGTCGTGACGGAGCGTGTACGAGACGAGGAAGTCGTACATCCGCTGCTTGGTGATCAGCCCCTCGGAAAGCTTGCGGACACCGTCGATGAACTCGTCGGCCGGGAGCTCCACAGGGTCAGAAACGTGGGCCGGCTGCTGGGGGATTGAAACCGATTCCGGTGTTTCCATCGTAGTGTCCTCGAATCAAATCAACTATACCGCGTGTGTACTTCACATAAAGTACCCGCGAAAGGAGCACTCGATGAAACGCCTCAGCCTGGCAGCCCTCAGTGTCCTCTTCTCTCTCTCCGCCTACGCCGCAGATCCTCCCAAGCCGCAACTGTTCCTGGTCCACGACGAGACGGCCATGCCGTCGATGATGACGCAGTACGAATCGGCGACGAAGGACCTCATCAAGGCCTTCGCCGAAAAGAAGGTTTCGTCGCCGTCGTTCATGGTCAACACCTACATGACGAGCGACTTCCACTACATCTACCTCACCCCGATCTCCGGCTGGGCGCAGGTCGACAGCGTCTATAAGGATTGGATGGGCGCGGCCGACACGGTCGGCAAGGAGAAGTGGGCCGACATCATGAAGCGCGGCAACGGCGCGATGATCTCGTACGACGACGCGGTCGCCGCGCGGCGCGACGACCTGTCGTATCAGCCGGAGAATCCGCGTCTGAAGATGGAAGAGATGCCGTTCGCGCGCGTCGACTACTACTACCTCAAGCCCGGCGCCGAGGCGGCGGCGGAGCAGGTGGCGAAGGACTACGTCGCCCTGTTCAAGGAAAAGAAGATCGCCGACGGCTTCACGATCTACATGGCGTTGAGCGGGCACGACCTGCCGCTGCTCGTCGCGGTGATCCCGGCGAAGAGTCCGGCCGATTTCGCGGCGGTGGATGAGAAGACGGCCGCGACCCTCGGCGACGCTTTGCGCAACCTGCAGGGACGCGCGATGGCGCTCACGCGGCGCATCGAGCACAAGGACTCGTGGTACCGGCCGGATATGTCGTATATGCCGGTGGCGAGCAAGTAAACGCCCCTCACCCCTGACCCCTCTCCCCGCTCGGCGGGGAGAGGGGGACTGAGGTAGCATGCGCGGCGCTATGGACCAGAACGTCGCCGTCATCGGCACGCAGTGGGGAGACGAAGGCAAAGGGAAGATCGTCGATCTCCTCTGTGAATCGTTCGAAGTGGTCGCCCGTTACCAGGGCGGCCACAACGCCGGCCACACGGTGAAGTTCGGCGACAAACACTTCGCACTGCGCCTCATCCCCTCAGGCATCCTCCACGCGAACAAGCTCTGCCTCCTCGGCAACGGCATGGTCATCGACCCGGCCGCGCTGCTGGAAGAGATCGAGAAGCTGCGCGCGCTCGGCGTCACGATCGACTCGAACCTCAAGATCAGCGACAGCGCGCACGTCATCCTGCCGTACCACAAGGCGCTCGACCTCGCGCGCGAGGAGTCGGCGGGCGTGGCGAAGATCGGCACGACGGGACGCGGCATCGGCCCGGCGTACGAAGCGAAGGTCGGCCGCTACGGCATTCGCATCGCCGACCTGCTCGACGCCGGCGTGCTGAAGCAGAAGATCGAGTTCACCTGCGCGGAGCGGAACGCCGTGCTCTTCAGCGTCTATCGCAAAGAGACGTTCGACCCGGGCAAGCTGTTCGAGATGTACCTCGAGTTCGGCAAGCAGCTCGCCGACCGCATCACCAGCGGCACGCTGTTCATCAACGAGCAGATCCGCGCGGGCAAGCGGGTGATGTTCGAAGGCGCGCAGGGAACGATGCTCGACATCGACCATGGCACCTACCCGTTCGTGACGTCGTCGAACACGGTCGTCGGCGGCATCTGCACCGGCCTCGGCGTCGCACCGAAGCACATCCACAAGGTGATCGGCGTGGCGAAGGCGTACACGACGCGCGTCGGATCGGGCGCGTTCCCGACGGAGCTGGAGAACGAGTCGGGCGAGCACCTCCGCACGCGCGGCAACGAGTTCGGCACCGTTACCGGCCGCCCCCGCCGCACCGGCTGGCTCGACCTCCCGGTCCTCCGCACCTGCGCGATGCTCAACGGCGTCGACGAGCTGGCCGTGACGAAGCTCGACGTCCTCGACGACCTCGACGAGATCCCGGTGTGCGTCGCCTACCAGGTGCGTGGAACAACGTGGAACACCTTCCCCGCCTTCGCCGTCGCCCACCACGACTACGAGCCGAAGTACCGGACGTTCAAGGGCTGGAAGACGTCGACCGTCGGCATCACGTCCTACGACGACCTGCCGCAGCAGGCGAAGGACTACGTGAAGTTCATCGAGGATGAGACCGAGGCGAAGGCGTCGATCATCTCGACCGGGCCGCGGCGCGAAGAGACGATCGTTCGCTGATGGGTGAGGGGCTCACTTCTGCCGCGCCGTCAGCCGGAAGATGATCGCCGTCCCCAACCCCCACATCCCGTTCACCGTCAATCCGAACAGCACGATCGCCGGCGTGCGCGGCATGGTGATGTGCTTGAGCGGCGCGACGATCAGGCCGGCGACGAGCGTCGGGAGGATCGCACCAAAGAGAATCGCAGCGATCCACCACATCGCGTCGCTGCGGATGCGCGAGATCGCGGCGATCATGATGATTCCCCAGATGCCGCCCCAGAACGCGAGGGAGATCACGGCCGGGATGCCGAACGGAGGGACCGGCGTCATGTCGAACGGCGCGCGTGACGAAATGCCCATGGCGTGGAAGATCCAGACGGCGGGCTGATGGAAGAAGATCGTCGCGGCGAAGCCGGCGAAGAATTCGAGGATGACGCGCCATTCGCGCGCCCATGTTTTCGCGGTGGCCATGCCGCTGATCCTACTCGCAATTGCGCGAGACGGCGGCGCGCGTGATCGAACGAATCGGCACGCCGCGAATCCTGCCCGGCTTGTACTTCTGCTTCATCACCACCGGCACGAGTGCCTTCTCCTCCGCAGCGATCGCGGCCGGATCGTTCGGGCCGCCCGCTTTGAACGATGCGCGATACACCGTCACCGATTCGACGTGTCCGTCGCCGGCGACGACCACCTCGAACGCGGAGTTGTTGACGCACGGCGGCGGCGTGTCGGTGATCGAGATATCGCCCGGCTGCCAGACTCGCTCTTCCGCATCGCGACCGCTGCTGCGCGCATTGAACGGCTCGGGGAACATCGGCGGGGCGAGCGCGCGGCATTGCGCTTCGCGGCTCTTCGCGTCGGCGGGGATGGCGCGCGGGGGAAGGGGCGGTGCGTATGTCGCGGCGGGAAAGAATCGCTCGTCCGAATCGTACGGACCGGCGAAGGGCGATGTGACGTTGCCGCAGGTTCCGCCGAGGTACTGCACCGGCTTCGGGCGATACGAGCTCACCGTCGGATCGATCTCCACGGCGAGCCTCAGCGCTTCCTCCTTCAGCGATGCCTCGTGGAGCGCACGCGACGCCTCGACGAACAGGAGGGCGAGCTCGCGGCGCGGCGCGTTTGGAAGTTTCAGCGCTTCCTGCGCCGAAAGAACCGCGAGCTTCGGGAAGTGCATCGCCAGCGCGCGGCGTGCGATCTCGAGATGGAAGTTGGTGTCATCCGCGACGACGCCGAGCAGGGCGAGCATCTCCACGGCGTTCCGAGGCGTCAGCTTCGCGCGCACGACGGAGTCGACCCAGCGCCGCGCGACCGGCTTCAACGACGGATCGGCGTCAACCGCCCCCTTCACCGCGAGACGGACGCCGAAGAGCGTCCCATGCTCGAGCAGATCGGCGGCTCCGCGCAGGAGGACATCGCCCGGGATCTGCTGGCGCATCACCGCCATCATCGCCCAGTGTCCCTCGCGCATCGAGAGCTGCGCATTGGCGGCCATCGACTCCGGAATCATGGAGTCTTCCTCCCGCGCGAGCTGAGCAAAGAACTTCGCCTCGGCGAAATCGCCCTCATCGAAGAAGAGCGTCGAGCAGGCCGCCGCCGCACGGGCGTTCCCCGGATGGTTGTTCGATGACGCGAAGCCGGCCGTCGCCAGGAAGATCGCGACGGCGGCGACGACGATCTTCATCCCACCATTGTCACAGGACGACGGTGCGGAAGTAATCGATCGTCCGCTTCAAACCCTCTTCCAGCGGCACTACGGGCTCCCATTGGAGCAGTTGTTTCGCTTTTGTGATGTCCGGGCGGCGAATTTTCGGGTCGTCCTCGGGGAGCGGGCGGAAGTCGATCGGCGCGCTCGAGCCGACCAGGCGCTTGATCTCCTCCGCGAACTGCAGCACGGTCATCTCGCTCGGATTGCCGATGTTCGTCGGCATCCGCTCGTCCGACATCAGCAGGCGATAGATCCCTTCGACCAGATCCGACACGTAGCAGAACGAACGCGTCTGCGAGCCGTCGCCGAACACCGTCAGCGGTTCATTGCGCAGCGCCTGCGAGATGAACGCCGGCACGACACGGCCGTCGTTGACGCGCATCCGCTCGCCGTAGGTATTGAAGATGCGGACGATGCGCGTCTCGACGCCATGGAAGCGGTGATACGCCATGGTCATCGCCTCGGCGAAGCGTTTCGCTTCGTCGTAGACGCCGCGCGGACCGACCGGGTTCACGTTTCCCCAGTAGTCCTCTTTCTGCGGGTGCACGAGCGGATCGCCGTACACCTCGGACGTCGACGCGATGAGGTAGCGCGCGTTCCTGTCCTTCGCCAGGCCGAGCGTCTTGTGTGTGCCGAGGGAGCCGACCTTCAGCGTCTGGATCGGCTTCTCGAGGTAATCGATCGGACTGGCCGGCGACGCGAAGTGCAGGACGTAGTCGAGCGCACCCTCGACGTGGATGTAATTCGTGACGTCGTACTTCACGAAGCTGAAGCCGGGGCGGCCGAAGAGATGCTCGACGTTGCGCGGGTTGCCGGTGATGAAGTTGTCCATGCAGATGACTTCATGACCGCGCGAGAGGAACAGCTCGCAGAGATGCGAGCCGAGGAATCCGGCGCCACCGGTGATGAGCGCGCGACCCATCTAGGCTTTCCGTCCCACGGAGAAGTACTGGAACCCTTCGGCCTTCATCCGCTGCGGATCGTACACGTTGCGCAGGTCGACGATGAGCGGCTGGCGCACGAGCGACTTGAGGCGTGCGAGGTTCAGCGCGCGGAACTCGTTCCATTCGGTGGCGATGACCAGGACGTCGGCGTCCTTCGCGGCGTCGTACGCATCGCGGCAGAAGCTCACGTTCTCGAACATCGTGCGGGCGTTGTCCATCGCCTGCGGGTCGTAGGCGCGGATCGTCGCGCCGCGCTTCTGCAGGCCGGTGATCAGCGGGATGGTCGGCGAGTCGCGCATGTCGTCGGTCTCCGGCTTGAACGCCAGGCCGAGGATGCTGACGGTCTTGCCGTTCGGATCGCCGAGCGCGTCGGCGACCTTGTCGACCATCCGCTCCTTGATGTCGTGATTCACGCGCAGCACCGCTTCGATGATCTGGAAGTTGTAGTCGTACTGGCGCGCGATGTCGGCGACGGCGAGTGTGTCTTTCGGGAAGCAGGAGCCGCCGAAGCCGGGACCGGCCTGCAGGAACTTCGGACCGATGCGCGAGTCGAGACCCATGCCGATGGCGACGTCGTGCACGTCGGCGCCGATCTTTTCGCAGAGCACCGCGATCTCGTTGATGAACGAGATCTTCGTGGCCAGGAAGCCGTTCGACGCGTACTTGATCAGCTCCGATGACTCGACGTTCGTGACGACGAACGGGATCTCCAGCGAGTGCAGCGGCGCGTAGATCTCCTTCATCAGTTCGACCGCTTCCTTGTCGGACGCGCCGATGACCACGCGATCGGGCTTCATGAAGTCTTCGATCGCCGAGCCTTCGCGCAGGAACTCCGGATTGGAGAGCACCGAGGCGGTGTAACCGTTCCCCGCCTGCCTGAGGATCCCTTCGATCATGCGGCCGGTGCCGATGGGGACGGTCGACTTCGTGATCACGAGCTTCGGCCCGTTCATGTGCTGCGCGATCGCGCGCGCGACGTCCTCGACGTAGCGGAGATCGGCGGAGCCGTCGGGGCGCGGCGGCGTGCCGACGGCGATGAAGATCGCGCGCGCGGCGCGGATGGAGGTGGCGAGGTCGGTGGTGAAGCTGAGGCGGCCTTCCTGAACGTTCTTGCTGACGAGCTTGTCGAGGCCCGGCTCGTAGATGGGGATCTTTCCCTGCTTCAGCGCGTCGATCTTCGTGACATCGATGTCGACGCAGGTGACGTCATTGCCGAAGTCGGCGAGCCCGGCGCCGGTGACGAGGCCGACGTAGCCCGTCCCGATGACTGCAATTTGCACGTGTGGCCTCCGTGGGACGCAAAATCGGCGCGCATCGTAACAGAACTAAGGTTTTGCGCTGTCCGCACCGTCGCTCGCCGCCGGCGTGACCGGCACCGTCACCGGCGGCGTCGTCACGGGAGGCGGCACGGGCGCGGTCTTCTGCTCGTTGTCGTAGCGCTTCTCGATCCCCTTCTCCTGCCGGTTGCGGATCAGCCAGCGGAGCATCTTCGACTCGTTGATGCCGATGAGGATGTCGTTGACCGACTCGTAGAGCGTCGGGTCGTTGATGATCTTCCCAGCCGTTCCTTCGCCGGTGTTGATCTTCTTCACCGCTTCATCGAGCTGCCCGATGAGCTGCTGGAACTCGGTCAGCGCCTGATCGCCGTACGCCTTGTCGTTCAGGAGGCGCGGCACGAGACCCTGCCCTTCCTTCAACGATGCGCTGAAGGCGGCGAGGTTCGCCGACGTCATCCGGAGGTTCTCCACGAGGTCGTAGACCTTCTTCTTTCCCTCCGGATCGCTGAGCAGCGCCGGAAGCGCGCCGTTGCCGGCGTCGAGATCGTGCTGCACGCGGCCGGTGATCGCTGCGAGCGACTGCGCGCTCGACGAGAGCGACGTGGTGAGCTCCTCGGCGTACTTGTCGTCGTACACCAGCTTGCCGACGACGCCCTTGCCGCTCTCGATGTGCGAGAGCAGCGCGTTCGTCTTGTTGAGCGTCGTGAGCACGGTGTCGGTCATCCGCTGCTTCGTCTCCGGCGCCGTGGTCAGCTCGCCGAGGACGCCTTCGCCGCGATCGATGCGGGCGAGGACGTTCTTCAGCGAATAGGAGATCTGCACGAAGTTGTCGACGAGGTCTTCACCCGAGGAGATGAGCTGGTCGACGTTCGTCTGGCGCTGCGCGGGAATCACGGAGCCCGGTTCGAGCGCGTCGAAGCGAGGGCTGCCGGGCGTGATGTCGATGTAGTTGTCACCCGCGAGGAGTCCGAGCTTCTTCAGGCGTGCGCGCGAGTCGCCGCGGATGCGCTCCGCGTACTTGCGGTCGACCATCAGCGAGATATGCACGTCCCTCGCTTTCGGATCGCGCGGCAGTTGAATGTCCTTCACCACGCCGACGGTCACACCGGAGATTCGGACCGGATTGCCTTCGGCCAGTCCGGCGACCGTGTCGAAGCGCACCTCGTACTCGTTTTTCCGCGCGAAGATCTTCTGCTCCGACCCGATGAAGAAGAGAAAGATCATCAACACGGCGAGCGCGATGGCGACGAGGAGCCCGACGCGGATCGATTTGTCTTTTTGTGCAGGTGCCATATCAGTTCACTTTGAAGGCTGCGCGGCCGAGACCGCGCTGGCTTTGAAGAATTCGCGGAGGATGGGATGGTCCGAGTCGCGGGCTTCGTCCATCGACCCGACCCACTCGAACACGCCTTTGTTGAGAAATGCAATGCGGTCGCCGACGGAGAACGCCGACTGGATGTCATGCGTGACGACGACCGAGGTCACGTTCAGCTTCGACTGCAGATCGATGATCATCTCGTTGATCTTCTGCGCGGTGATCGGATCGAGGCCCGTGGTCGGCTCGTCGTACAGGATCATCTTCGGATCGAGCACGATCGAGCGCGCCAGGCCGACACGCTTGCGCATGCCGCCGGAGAGATCGACCGGCATCAGGTGCTCGGTGTTCGGCAGGTTCACCAGCTCCAAGCGCTCGCGCACCGCGCGGGCGATCTCTTCGTCACCCATCTCGGTGTGCTCGCGCAACGGAAAAGCGACGTTCTCGAAGACGGTCATCGAGTCGAAGAGCGCGCCGCTCTGGAACAGCATCCCGAATTTCTTTCGAACCCGGTACAGCTCTTCCTCGGGAAAATCGGTGATGTCCTCTTCCTCCACCAGCACGCGTCCCGAGTCGGGTGCCTCGAGGCCGAGCATGTGGCGCAGCGTGACCGATTTGCCGCTTCCCGATCCGCCGAGGATGACCAGCACCTCGCCGCGATACACGGTGAGGTCGACACCGCGGAGGACCTGCTTCGCGCCGTACGCCTTGTGCACGTCGCGGAACTCGACGAACGGCTCGCGTCGATGCGTTCGACGGTCCGGTGTGCCGCGCGGCTCCGCGCGGCGGTCGCTGAGGGTCGTATCGGTCATCAGAAGGCGAGAAGGAAGAGCTTAGTGAGAAAGAAGTCCATGATCAAAATCGTGATCGACGCCGTCACGACCGTCGCGGTGGTGGCGCGGCCGACGCCGTCGGCGCCGCCGCTGGTCCGCAATCCGTTGTAGCAGCCGATCAATCCGATGGCGAATCCGAAGAAGAAGGTCTTGCCGACGCCGGAAGCGAGATCGTTGAACTTCACGGTCTCGACCACGCTGCGGATGTAGAAGTTCGCATTGAGGTGCAGCGAGCCGACCGCGATCAGCAGTCCGCCGAGGATGCCGATGAAACAGGCCAGGATGGTGAGCAGCGGGAGCATGAGCGTCGTGGCCATGACGCGCGGCACGACGAGCTTGCGCACCGGGTTCGTGGCAAGCGCACGCAGCGCGTCGATCTGTTCGGTCACTTTCATGGTGCCGATCTCCGCCGTGATGCCGGCGCCGACGCGGCCTCCGACCATCAGCGACATCAGCACCGGCGCGAGCTCGCGCACGAGGGAGAGCGAAACGACCTTGCCGATGAAGAGCGAGCCGCCGAACTCGGCGAGCGAGTAGGCGGTCTGCAGTGCGAGCACCATCCCGATGAAGAGCGAGGTGATGGCGACGATCGACATCGACCGCACGCCGATCTGGTCGAACTGCGCGACGAGCAGGTTCCCCTCGGGCGTTCCGTTCCAGGCCTGCTGGATCGTCTGCACGCCGAGGTCGGTGAGCTCGCCGACGTAGAAAAGCGCATCGTTGACGCGATTCCGCCACCGCTCCAGAAAGTTGGGCTCGCTGGGGTGAACGTTGATCGCGGTGTCAGTCATGAGTTAAGGAGTTTATCCCGCCTAATCCCCGAAAATGCGGCGCAGCAATCTCTTCACGGCGTTCTCTCTTCGACGCCGTTCCACATCCATCGGTGTCGGACGTTGCGGACTCTCTTCGATGGCCTGTGTGCCCTCGGCGCGCGGATACGGCGGCTCCTCGTTGTCGACGAACGGCAGTCCCTCGCCGCTTCCGGCGTGCAGCGGGCAGACCGACGTCGGTTCCGTCCCCGCCGCGAAAATCTCGCTACGCGACGTCGGACAGTACGGAGTCGCCAGCATCCCGGACTCGGGATCGATTTGCCGCTCGACCACATCGTCGGGCCGGCGCCAGTCGACGTCGGGCACAGTGCCGACGATCCGATTCATGTGTGCGGCCCAGATCGGCACGCACGCATCGCCGCCCGCGAGCCTCACGCTGTGGCCGTCGTCGAAGCCGACCCACACCAGCGACAGGATGCGCGGCGAGTAGCCGATGAACCAGGCGTCGCGGTAATTGCTCGTCGTGCCGGTCTTCCCCGCGAAGTCGCGCTCGAAGCCGAGCCCGCGGGCCTTCGACGCCGTGCCGTAGTTGAAGACGTCCTTCAGCACGTCGTTCATGACGTAGCAGACGTCGGCAGGCGCGACGCGGCGCATCTTCACTTCGCGGCTCTCGAGCAGCTTGCCGTCGCGCGTGGCGACCGCGAGGATCGAGATCGGCTCCGCCTTCACGCCGAGGTTGGCGAACGCGGAGTAGGCGTACGCGATCTCGAGCGGCGTCACCTCGAATGCGCCGAGCGCGATCGACGGATACGGCTCGAGCCGGCTCTGGATGCCGATGGCCGACGCTTCCTTCACCACGTTCGGGACGCCGGCGTCGATCGCGGCGCGCACCGCGGGGATGTTGTACGAGTGCGCGAGCGCCTCGCGCACCGTGACGTGGCCGTGGAAACGGAGGTCGTAGTTCTGCGGCTGCCAGACGGCGTTTCCGCTGCGGACGGAGATCGGCGAATCGTCGAGCACCGTCGCCGCGGTGAGCGCGTTGCGGCCGCGCGCCGGATCCATCGCCGCGACGTAGACGAACGGTTTGAAGAGCGATCCCGGCTGACGCTTCGCCTGGATGGCGCGATTGAATTGCGTCTTGGAGTAATTGCGTCCGCCGACCAGCGCCTTCACGTAGCCGGTGCCGGGCTGGATCGTGACGACCACGCCTTCCAGCGGCACGGGCGACTTGCGGATGTGCGAGTAGCGCTTGTTGAGAGACTCGATGCCGGAGTCGAGCGCCTGCTCCGCCGAGCGCTGCATCACCGTGTCGAGCGTGGTGAAGATCCGCAGCCCTTCGGTCTTGAGCTGCGTCTCGGGATAGGTCTCGCGGAGCTGCTTGAGCACGAGGTCGACGAAGAACGGCGCGCTGCGCGAAGTCCGCGGGAAGCGCGTGACAGTCAACGGCGTGGCAACCGCGGCGTCGTACTGCTCCGGCGTGATCCTTCCCTGATCGCGCATCAGCCTGAGCACCAGATCGCGACGCTCTTTCGCCTTAGCCGGATGCGCGAGCGGCGAATAAACATTCGGCGACGGGACGATTCCCGCCAGCGTCGCGGCCTCGGGCAACGTCAGGTAAGTGACATGCTTGCCGAAGTAGACCTGCGACGCCTGCTCCACACCCATCATCTGCACCGCGCCGTTTTGTCCGAGGTAAATCTCGTTGAGATAGGCCTCGAGGATCTCGTTCTTTTCGTAGCGCAGCTCGAGCAGGACCGCCATCAGGATTTCGTGGATCTTGCGGCCCCACGTCCGCTCCGGATTGAGATAGAGGTTCTTGACCAGCTGCTGCGTCAGCGTGGAACCGCCGCGCTTGATCGAGCCACTCCGAATGTCATCGATCAGCGCGCTGATGGTGCCGCGAATAGAGATGCCTTTGTGCTTGAAGAAGTTTTTATCTTCGCTCGAAATGATCGCGTTGTAGACGACCGGCGGAACAGCCTCGAGCTTCACCGGCAGCCGGTCTTCCATCTCATTGTTGTAGATGGATGTGATCAGCTCCGGCTCGATGCGCACGCCGCGCAGCGTCACCCCGTCATCGAGTCTGCGCACCGCCTTGACGGTGGAGTCCTCGAAGTCGATCAGCACCGCCATCGCGTGAAACTCGATGTCGGGATAGTCGAAGTTCTGCAGGTAGATCTCGAGGTTGCCGCCGACGTAGCGGTACTCGCCCGGATTCGCGACGCGCTCTTTCACCTCGTGATAGCCGACATGGTTGAGCTTCGGCTCGAGCAGCGAGCGCGGATAGGTCATGCCGGGGACGAGCGGCGTGGCGTCGGAGTAGACGCGGCTCGGCAGGTCCCATCGCCGCGACGAATCGAATTTCTTCGTGACGGTGACGTAGGTGTAGCCGACGAAGCCGAGGAAGACGACGAAGAGCAACATCACCGTCGTCGCCAGACCGGCGGAGTGGCGCCAGAGGAAGTCTTTGATTCGGGAGCGCTTTTTTGCCATGCGGTTGTTGGGTTGTTAGGTTGTTGAGGTTGTCAGGTGCGCAACAACCCAACAACCCAATAACCTAACAACCCACTACTACATCGAACTCATGGCGTTCAGGAATTCCGCATTCGTCCGCGTCTTGTCCAGCTTGTCGATCAGCAGCTCCATCGACTCGACGGTCGACAGAGGCGAGAAGACCTTGCGCAGGACCCACACGCGGTTGAGCTCCGGCTTCTCGAGCAGCAGCTCTTCCTTGCGCGTGCCCGACTTGTTGATGTCGATCGCGGGAAAGACGCGCTTGTCCGAAAGCTTCCGGTCGAGGTGCACTTCCATGTTGCCGGTGCCCTTGAACTCTTCGAAGATCACGTCGTCCATGCGCGAGCCGGTGTCGATGAGCGCCGTGGCGATGATCGTCAGCGAGCCGCCCTCTTCGACGTTACGCGCGGAGCCGAAGAAGCGCTTCGGACGCTGCAGCGCGTTGGAGTCGACGCCACCCGACAGCACCTTGCCCGATGGCGGCACGACGGTGTTGTAGGCGCGGGCCAGACGGGTGATCGAATCGAGAAGGATGACGACGTCGCGCTTGTGCTCGACGAGACGCTTCGCCTTCTCGATGACCATCTCCGCGACCTGAACGTGACGCGACGCGGGCTCGTCGAAGGTCGAGGAGATGACCTCACCCTTCACGCTGCGCTGCATATCGGTGACTTCTTCCGGCCGCTCGTCGATCAGCAGCACGATGAGCGTGACCTCGGGATGATTGGTGGTGACGGCGTTGGCCATCGCCTGCAGCAGCATCGTCTTGCCGGTGCGCGGCGGCGCGACGATCAGACCGCGCTGCCCCTTGCCGACCGGTGCAATCAGGTCGAGCACGCGCGATGACATGTTCGACGGCACCTCGAGCTTGATGCGGTGCTGCGGATAGAGCGGCGTGAGGTTGTCGAAGAGGTTCTTCTCGCGCGCCACGTCGGGGTGCTCGAAGTTGACCGCCTCGACTTTGATCAGCGCGAAGTAACGCTCCCCTTCCTTCGGCGGCCGCACCTGTCCGGAGACGGTGTCGCCGGTGCGGAGATCGAAGCGGCGGATCTGCGACGGCGAAACGTAGATGTCGTCGGGACCGGGGAGGTAGTTGTACTCGGGGGCGCGGAGGAAGCCGAAGCCGTCCGGCAGGCACTCCAGCACGCCCTCGGAGAAGATCAGGCCCGACTTCTCGGTCTGCGCCTGCAGGATGCCGAAGATCAGATCCTGCTTGCGCATGCCGGTCGCGTTCTCGACCCCGAGCTCCTTGGCGAGCTTCGAGAGGTCGGGAAGCTTCATCTCTTTCAGCATCCGGATGTCGAGCGTCTCGGACACCGGCTGCTTCGCGGTGGCGGGACCGCTGCCGTTGCCGTTCACCGGCTTCGCTTCGATCACCGGCTCGTCGTGTTCGACGTCGACGATTGGCGCAGCAGGCGCTTCCGCCTGTTGAGCTTCGGGCTCGGCTTCGACAGGCGCAGTGACCTGCTCGTCCACCTGTTCTTGCACCGGCTCTTCGGCAACCGCGGCCGCCGCCTTCTTGCGCGGAGCGCGCTTCGGCTTCTCCGGCTTTTCGGGAGGAGGCGCCACCGCCGTCGTTTCGTTATCGATTTCCTGTTGGTCCATCTGTTCCTCGCTCAGAGGCGCGAGATGATCTCGCGTCTCACCTGGTCGACTCCTTTTTTCGTCACCGCCGAGAAGGGGATGAGATCGGAGGGGTCGACCTCCAGTTCATGTGCGATCAGCGAGCGTTGCTTCGCAAGCTCGTTGTTCGACAGCTTGTCGCTCTTGGTCAGCACGACCTTGAAGTCGATGCCGGCGGCCTGAGCCCACTCGTGCATCCGAAGGTCGTGTTCGCCCGGCGTGCGCCGGACATCCAGCAGCAGAAAGATCAATCGAAGCGCGTCGGCTTCGTCGAGATAACCTCGAACCAGCTCACCCCACGACTTCATCATCGACTTCGGAACTTTTGCGTATCCGTAACCGGGCAGGTCGACGATGTGAAACTGTTCGTTGATCAGGTAGAAGTGGATCGCCTGAGTTTTCCCCGGAGTCTGGCTGACCCGAGCGATCCCCTTTCGATTCAGGACGGTGTTGATCAGGCTCGATTTCCCGACGTTCGATCGCCCGACCATGGCGAACTGCGGCCGCTGGTCGCGCGGAACGTCGCCGGGCTGATACACCGCCCGATCAAACCGTACTGTCCGAATGTCCAACTGATTGTTCTTGCTCTTCGTGCAACGCCACGGCTGACGTCAATCACGCTGCTGTTAGTCGGGGAGGTGCAGAAGGCGGTGTGCCTACTTCGAAGGATTCGTGAAAGGCTAACGACGGTGATTGTGCCGATATTCTGCCGGAAGTCAACTGAGGGACGTTGGCAGTTGGCAGAGACGTAACGCTGCCAACTGCCAACCGTTAACGGTCCACTAATGCGTCATCGGCGGTTCGATTACTTTCTCCGGCTCCGGGAGTTTTTGCTTCGCCGTCAATGGAACAATCGTGCCATCGAGGGCGATCGGCAGCACGTCGTCCATCGACTCGACGAGGTGGAACTCCATCTTCTCGCGGACGTCGGCCGGGATCTCGTCGAGATCACGCTCGTTGTCGGCGGGAAGGATCACGCGCGTGATGCCGGCGCGCGCGGCGGCGAGGATCTTGTCCTTCACGCCACCGACCGGAAGCACCTTGCCGCGCAACGTGATCTCGCCGGTCATCGCCATGTCGCGATGCACCGGGATCTTCGTCACCGCGGACAGCAGCGCGGTAGCCATGGTGATGCCGGCCGACGGGCCGTCCTTCGGGATCGCTCCCTCCGGCACGTGGATGTGGATGTCGAGTGAGGCGTGGAAGTCGGGATCGAGTCCAAACAGCTCCGCGCGTGACCGGACGTACGACAGCGCGGCGCGCGCCGACTCCTGCATCACGTCGCCGAGCTTTCCGGTCAGCGTGAGGTTGCCCTTGCCGCGCGAGAGCGCGACTTCGGTCGACAGAATCTCGCCGCCGACTTCCGTCCAGGCCAAGCCCGTGGCCAGACCGATCTCGCCGCGATCGTGGATCTGCTGCGAGCGGAACTTCGGTTTTCCGAGGAGCTCGCGCGTTTTGGAGCGGTCGATGGTGATCGAGTAGTCGGGGCCGGCGACCAGCACCTGCCGCGCGATCTTGCGCAGCACTGAGCCGACCTCGCGCTCGAGACTGCGGACGCCCGCCTCGCGCGTGTAGGAGTCGATCAGCTCTTCGAGCGACGAATCCTGGAAGTCGATCTTCGCCTCTTCCAGACCCTGTTCCTGCTTCTGCTTCGGAATCAGGAACTGCTTGCCGATGGCCAGCTTCTCGAGGTGCGTGTAGCCGGAGAGCGAGATGATCTCCATGCGGTCCTTGAGCGGCGCCGGAATGGTGTGCACCACGTTCGCCGTGGCGATGAACATCACCTTCGAGAGGTCGTACTCGACGTCGAGGTAGTGATCGACGAACGCGTTGTTCTGCTCCGGATCGAGCACCTCGAGCAGCGCCGCGCTCGGATCGCCGCGGAAGTCCATCGACATCTTGTCGACTTCGTCCAGCAGGAACACCGGGTTCGTCGTGCCGGCCTTCTTCATCCGCTGGATGATCTGGCCGGGGAACGCGCCGATGTAGGTGCGGCGATGACCGCGGATCTCCGCCTCATCGCGCACGCCGCCGAGGGAGAGGCGTACGAACTTGCGTCCGGTCGCACGGGCGATCGACTTCGCCAGCGAGGTCTTGCCGACGCCCGGAGGTCCGACGAAGCAGAGGATCGTCCCCTTCGGCTGCTTCACCAGTTGCCGCACCGCGAGGAACTCGAGGATGCGGTCTTTGATCTTCTCGAGGCCGTAGTGGTCCTCGTTGAGGATCTGCTCCGCGAGCTCGATGTCCTTGATCTCTTTCGACTGCTTCTTCCAGGGAACGGCGACCAGCCACTCGATGTAGTTGCGCGAGACCGTGGCCTCGGCGCTCACACCAGGCATCGCCTCGAGACGCTTCAGCTCCTGCAGAGCCTTCTCCTTCGTCTCTTTCGGCATCCCTGCTTCTTCGATCTTCTGACGGAGCTCCTCGATCTCGTCCGAGCGATCATCCTTGCGACCCAGCTCGTTGTGGATCGCCTTGATCTTCTCGTTGAGGTAGTACTCCTTCTGCGCGCGCTCCATCTGCTTTTTGACTTTGGAGTTGATGCGCTTGTCGATGTTGATCTTCTCGATCTCGATCTCCAGGAAATCCTGAAGCTTCTGCAGACGCTCGTAGGGGGAAGGTGTCTCCAGTAGCTGCTGCTTCTCGATCGTGGTGATCAACAGGTGCGAGGCGAGCGTGTCGGCGAAGCGGTCGGGGTCGTCGAGCTTGAGCGTCGACATCACCCCTTCGAACGCCAGGTGGTGCGACATCTTCGCGTACTGCTCGAAGATCTCGACCAGCTTCTGCATGTACTGCGAGACCTCGGGCGTGAGCGGGTACTTGGTGTCGATCTCGCGGACGGTGACAGTGACGTAGCCGTCGCTCTCGGCCCAGCCGGTGATCTCGGCACGGGTGAGGCCTTCGACCATCACCTTCACGTTCTGGTTCGGGAGCTTTAGGTTCTGCACGACCGAGGCGATCACGCCGATGTGATGGATCTCGGTCATCGACGGATCGTCGACCTTCGGATCCTTCTGCGTCGCCAGGAAAATCTTCTTCTCGGAGGTGGCCAGGGTCGCTTCGAGCGCCATGATCGACGCTTTGCGGCCGACGACGAACGGCGCCATCATCGACGGGAAGACGACCATGTCGCGGAGAGGTACGAGCGGTAGTTCAAGGATGCGTTCTGACATGTTTGTTTTTCTAACTGATCGAACGTCGAGCTGCTTCCCCCATAAGTGTAGGGCCGCTCGCGGCGGCCCTAAAACGAATGAAAGTGCGGTGCGGGACGCTAACCTGCTTTCTTGTACAGAGTGATCGGCTGGCTCCGATTGTCCACGACCTCGCGGGTGATCACGCATTCGCTGATCTCGTGCTGCGACGGGATCGTGTACATGATCTCGAGCATCAACTCTTCGATGATGATCTTCAGTCCGCGCGCGCCGACGTTGCGTTTCAGCGCTTCCTCGGCGATGGCCTCGAGCGCTTCGTCGGTGAAACGAAGCTCGACGTTCTCGAAGCCCATGATGGTCTGGTACTGACGGACGAGCGAGTTCTTCGGCTCGCGGAGGATCTCGATGAGCGCGCCCTTGTCGAGCTCACCGAGAGTCGCGACCACCGGCAGGCGGCCGACGAACTCCGGGATCAGTCCGAACTTGATGAGGTCCTCGGGATGTACCTGCGAGAGCAGCTCGCCGGTGCGCTTGTCCTTCTTCGAGGCGATCTTCGCGCCGAATCCCATCGAGGTCTGCGACAGACGGCGCTCGATCACATTCTCCAGTCCGACGAACGCGCCGCCGCACATGAAGAGAATGTTGGTCGTGTCGATCTGGATGAACTCCTGGTGCGGGTGCTTCCGTCCGCCCTGCGGCGGAACGTTGGCCACGGTCCCCTCGAGGATCTTCAGCAGCGCCTGCTGCACGCCCTCGCCGGAGACGTCGCGGGTGATCGACGGGTTGTCGCCCTTGCGGCAGATCTTGTCGACCTCGTCGATGTAGACGATGCCGCGCTGCGTCTTCTCTTTGTCGTTCCCCGCGGCCTGGTAGAGCTTGAGGATGATGTTCTCGACATCCTCACCGACGTAGCCCGCTTCGGTCAGCGTCGTGGCGTCGACGATCGTGAACGGCACGGAGAGCATGCGCGCCAGCGTCTGCGCCAGCAGCGTCTTGCCGGTGCCGGTGGGGCCGATCAGGAGGATGTTCGACTTCTGCAGCTCGACGTCCTGACGCGAGTTGCGCTGGTGGTAATCGATTCGCTTGTAGTGGTTGTAGACGGCGACGGCGAGCTTCTTCTTCGCCCGTTCCTGGCCGATGACGTAGAGGTCGAGGAACTCCTTGATCTCTTTCGGCTTCGGAAGCTGCCCGGAGCCTTCCAGCGTCCCCGGCTCGTCCTTGCGGTCTTCGGCGATGATGTCGAGGCAGATGTCGACGCACTCGTCGCAGATGTAGACCGTGGGGCCGGCGATCAGCTTCTTCACGTCGCGTTGCGACTTGTTGCAGAAGCTACAACGCAGAACGTCGCCGCTGTTGCCCTTCTTAGACATTTCCGATTGGTCCCTTTTTCTGGAGTCGCTCAGGAATTGTTGCCCCGAGCTGTCTCCAAGTCAACTCGCCACCCTGTGGTGACATTCCATCCTTAATGTGGAGCGACAGGCGCCCTCGCCTGTCGGCTATTCGCGTTTCGAGATGACCTGATCGACGAGGCCGTATTCCACAGCGTCCGCGGCCTGCAGAATGTAGTCGCGATCGGTGTCGTGATCGATCTTGTCAACCGGCTGTCCGGTGTGGTTCGACAGGATCTGGTTCATCCGGGCCTTCATCTTCATGATGTCGCGCGCGTGGATGTCGATCTCGGTGGCCTGGCCGCCGAGGCCGTGCATCAGCGGCTGATGGATGAGCACGCGCGAGTTCGGCAACGCATAGCGCTTTCCCTTCTGCCCCGCGGCGAGCAGAATTGCCGCCATCGACGCCGCCTGCCCGAGGCAGATCGTGGCGATGTCAGGTTTCACGTACTGCATCGTGTCGTAGATGGCGAGCCCGGCGGTGATCGAGCCCCCCGGCGAGTTGATGTAGACCGAGATGTCCTTCTCGGGGTTCTCCGCTTCGAGGAAGAGCAGCTGCGCGATGATCAGGTTGGAAACCGTGTCGTCGATCGGCTGCCCGAGGAAAATGACGTTGTCTTTCAGCAGGCGGGAGTAGATGTCGTAGGCGCGTTCTCCGCGCGACGTCTGCTCGACCACCATCGGAATCAGCACCATGCGTTTCTCCTTGTCATCACTCTAGACCGGAATGGCGCCGGACCGCCCCACCCGTTCGGCTAGCCTCGCGCTTTGGCTTCCTTCAAGAGAAAGTCGAGCGCCTTCTCCTGCGCCAGCGACGCGCGCAACGCTTCGTATCCGCCGTCGTGCTTCAGGCGATGGCGGACTTCCGCGAAGTCGCGCTGCTGCTCGTTCGACGCGCGGCGGATCTCGGCGTCGACTTCCACGTCGCCCGCCTGTATCCCTTCCTTCCGCGCGATGGCCTCGAGGATCAGCGAGCGTTTCACGCGCTTCACCGCATCCGGCTTGAAGTCGTCGCGCATCTTCGGCCAGTCGATCTGCGCCTTCTCCAGGTCGATGCCCTGCGAGGCGAGGAAGCGGGCGTAGTTGTTCAGTGATTTTCCGAGCTCGTCCTCGACCAGCGATTCCGGCACTTCGAAGTCGTGCGTCTTGAGGAGATGCTCGCCGACCTGATTCCGTTTCTCGCGCAGCACTTCCTGCTCGCGGTGGCGGAAGATGTCGAACTTGAGCGCGTCGCGCATCAACTCGACCGATTCCCACTCGCCGACGCTCTTCGCGAATTCGTCGGTGACCTCCGGCTTCTCCTGAACCCGGATCTCCTTCAACGACACCTCGTGGTGGATGCTCTTGCCGCGGAAGTTCTCGTTGTTCGCGTCCTCGCCGTACGTGTAATCGAACGACGCCGTCTCGCCCGGCTTCTTGCCGAAGAGCGAGCTGTGGAGTTCCGGCAGGGGAGACTCCTCGCCCATCCGGAGATGACCGGCGCGCGTCTCGGGCTCGATGCCGTCGCCGCTGGTCGTGATGTCGATCATCGCGTAATCGCCGTCCTGCAGGCCGCGCTCCGTCTCCGGACGATACGAGCTCGCCTGGTCGCGCATCCGCTCGATCATGGCGTCGACGTCGGCGTCGGCGATTTCGACTTTCTTCTCATCGATCTCGATGCCGCGGTACTCCGCAAGCTCGATCTGTGGCTTCACTTCGAACGCCGCCTTGTACTTGACCGCCGCCCCTTCGATGAACGGATCGAGATGCTCGAGCTGCGGATCGCCGACCGGCTCGACGCCGCGATCGGCAACGGCGTCGCGGAAGGTGACGGGCAGCAGCCGGCTCATCACCTCTTCCTGGATCTCTTTCGCGAAACGGTTGCGCACCACCGCCGCCGGCACTTTGCCCGGCCGGAAGCCGGGGATCTTCGCCTGCCGCGCGAACTCATTGGTGACGCGCTTCGACTCGTTGGCGATGAGATCCGCGGGGATCTCGACTTCGACTTCTTTTTTCACGGAAGAGACGTCGGTGTAATTCAGGAGCATTGAGCGGGACCTCGCTTAAGTGAGAAGGCTTGGTGCGAAAGGTGGGACTCGAACCCACACGGCTTTGGGCCACTGGCTCCTAAGACCAGCGCGTCTGCCAATTCCGCCACTTTCGCACGATGGCAAGCATATAAAAAAGGACCGAGGCGCGTTGTCCTCGGTCCTCGCAAGACTCGTGTTTGGTGCCCCCACCAGGACTCGAACCTGGAACCAACAGATTAAGAGTCTGCTGCTCTACCAATTGAGCTATGGAGGCGTTCGGGAATCCTTCAAACCACGTGACCTGTCGCGGTATTTCTCGGCAGGGACGCGGATTCTAGTGGCCTGCGGTCGCGGTGGTCAAGCCGTTGTCGAGCAGCCGATCGCCACGACGCAGATAGTCGAACGCGGAGTACAACGTGATGGCCAGCGCGAGTCGGAACAACACGTCGCAGATCCACATCGGCAGCCCGGCGAACGCGTTCGTCGCGATCGTCGCCGCGAGCGTCACTGCCTGCGTCACCGTCGACGCCTTCCCTGCCCATGACGGCGGGAAGCGCTTCACCTGCACGCGCGTGTAGAGCAGATACGCGAACGTGATGATGAAGACGTCGCGGATGAAAACGGTGAACGTGAGCCAGTTCGGGATCGGCACGCGCAGGCTCGAGTGCATCGTGTAGAAGAGGTAGCCGGAGATCATCATCGTCTTGTCCGCGGCCGGATCGAGCAGCGCGCCGAGTCGCGAGCGCTGATTGAACCGCCGCGCGATCATGCCATCGAAGATGTCGGTCACCGCGGCGACGAGGAACAGCACGAACGCGGCGAGAAAATGGCCGCGATACGACGCCAGAATGAAGCAGGGAACGAGAAAGAGACGAAGCAGCGTGAGGAGGTTGGGGACCGTGAACATCAGACCTCTGCGCGGAATTGATCGATCGCCGTCTTGCGCAGGTAAATCGTCTTCCCTTCCGACAGCAGCAGTCCCTGCTTCATCAGATCGTGGATCAGCCGCGACACCGTCTCGCGCGACGTGCCGATCATGTTGGCGATCGACTGATGCGTCGGGCGGGTGACGGCGACGTAGCCGTTGTCGAGGACTTTCCCCTGCTGCGCGGCGAGATCGAGAAAGAAGCGCGCCAGGCGGCCGTAGACGTCCATGGTGGCCAGCGACTCGATGCGGTTCGACGCATTGCGCAGACGGCGCGAGAGCTCCGCCAGCACCTTCTTCGTGATCGAGAAGTTCTCCTGCAGGATCTGCAGGAAATCGCTGCGCCAGATCGTCACCACGTCAAGTGCCTCGGTGGCGATGACCGTGGCCGAGCGCGGCTCGTTGTCGAGCAGCGCCATCTCGCCGAAGAAGTCGCCCGGCCCGAGCATCGACAGAATGATCTCTTTCCCTTCGGGCGAGATCATCGTCACCTTCACCTGGCCTTCGCGGATGAGGCAGAAGACATCGCCGCTCTCGTCCGCGTGGAAGATGACGTCGTCCTTCGCATAGCGCCGCGTTTTGGCCACGGCGGCGACGGAGCCAAGCTCACGTTCGTCGAGCTCGGCGAACAATACGAATTTTCGAAATAAGGAGGTTTGCACCGGCGCCGATTGTAGCTCATGCAGGACTGATAAACTGCGCGGCCACACCTGTGGCCATCAAACGGATCATCCCAATCTCGTCAGGCAAAGGGGGCGTCGGAAAGACGACGTTCGCCATCAACTTCTCGCTCGCCCTTTCGCGTTACGGCAAGACCGTGCTCGTCGACCTCGACACCGGCACGTCGGCAATCCGGAACGCCATCGACGTGCCGATCGGGAAAGACCTCTATCACTTCTTCCGCAAAGGCGCCTCTCTCAATGACTGCGTGACGCCGCTCGACACGAAACTGGACCGCGAGGGGCACTACCGCAAATTCGGATTCGTCGCCGGACCGATGCATCTGATCGACGAGATCACGAACTTCGGCGCGGGCCACAAAGCGCGCCTGATCGAGGCGATCAACGGCCTCAATGCGGACTACGTGATCCTCGACATGCGCGCCGGTCTCGACGCGAATGTCATTGATTTCCTGCCGTTTTCGAATAGCGGCATCCTCATCTTCACGCCGCATCTACCAAGCGCCACGCTCGCCGCGTCGGACATCGTCAAGGCGATCCTCTTCCGCAAACTGCGCCTGATCTTCAAGCGGGAGTCGCCGTTCTACGACACGATCGGCGGACGGCTCGATTACTGGAAACTGATCAATGACCTGATCGACCGGGTCGAGGACGTCTACGACTCGTCGATCCTCAATCTCGACGCCTTCGCCGACGATCTCGCGCAGAACCTCGGCGACCATCCGATCACGCGCACCGTGCAGCAGACGCTCGACGAATTTCGCGTCCATTACGTGCTCAATCTCTTCAATGGCGTCGAGGATTCGTTCAATACGGCGGTCCGGCCGTTCATCGAAAACCTGACGCAAAACGTTTCGGCGCGCTGCGGCGTGACGAACCTCGGATGGATCACACGCAGCGACGCGATTCATCGCGCGAACTGCAACAAGATGCCGGCGCTGCTCCTCCCTCATCAGACGAAGAAGACGAAGGTGGACAAGGCGACGAAGGAGCTCGACGACCTGCGCATCGCCATCGGTCTCGAGCCGACGCGGCGGACGTCGAAGACAAAATCGGCCACGGCGTCGGATTCGACCGATCACCTCACCTCGCAGCTCAACGTGCTGAAGACGATGTTCGATCAGAAGAAGGACGACGACTACTTCGCGAACTTCGACTACACCTCACAGCGCGCTCTCTTCACCATGAAGAACCGCCGCCCGAGCGAGTTCGGCGACCTGCGCGTCTACTCGCCGCAGGAGATGCTGACGACGCTCTTCGCGAAGTCGAACCTGCCGACGACGATCGACTGGTCTGAGCTGGAGTAGCGATCAGCAGTCCAGATCACACGCGCCAAGCGAGGTGCCGCTGATCTGCACCCACGCGCTGTTGCAGTAGTGGTAGTAGGTCGTGCTGACGACGGCGTTGTTGTCGCAGTTCCGCACGACTTCACGCTTCCAGTCACCTTCCTGATCGCCGATGTACGCCCAATCACCGTTGCAGTCCTGGTCCGCTATCCCGACCCAGGTGAAGGAGTCGTCGCAGCCGGTGTAGTAGTCGATGATCGTCTCGTACTGCGTCGCGTACGCCGGCACCGGCGGCATGAGCGCGGCGAGGACTAGCGCGGCGAGGAAAATTCGAACGTAGTTGCGCATCGCGTCCTCCTAACAGTCGAGATCGCACGCGCCCATCGACGCGCCGCTGATGATCTGCCAGTCGCCGTTGCAGAAGTGGTGGTAGGTGACGAGCACGATCTGGTTCGTGTTGCAGTTGATCTTGAAGGTCCGCTTCCAATCGCCGCTCGTCGTGCCGTAGTAGGTCCAGCCGCCATCGCAGTCCTGCAGCGCGATGCCGACCTGGGTGAACGTGTCGTCGCAGCCGGTGTAGTAATCGATCTCGTACTCGTACGACACCGCGTACGCCGGCATCGGGGGGAGAAGCGCGGAGACAACGGCCACCACGAGAAAACTACGAATGAAGTTACGCACAGGCATATCTCCTTTCGTATTTAAGGATACACCTAACGCCACAAAAACCGCGCGCGAATCCCCGTCCATGCGATGCGCACGGTGTCGAGCAGCGGCTTGTAGTGGCTGGTCGAAAGGCCGTCGACGAATCCGAGCTCGATGGGAATCTGCTCGACGCGCAGGCCGCGGACGCCGGCGCGGATGATCACCTCGGTCTCCATGTCGAATCCCTCCGCGCGCAGCGGGATCTCGCGCAGCACGCGCGACGAGTAGTAGCGGAAGCCGCTCTGCGAATCCTTGATGTTCGTGCGCGACGCCTTCGCCACTGCCCACGCGGAAAAGCGATTCGCCATCCGCCGCCGCGGACGCATCCCGTCGAAGAGATGGGCGCGGCCGCCGATGATGAGCTCCGCTCCGCTTGCGCGGCGATGCTCGACGAAGAGCGGGATCTGACGCGGCAGGTGCTGGCCATCCGCGTCGAGCGTGATCACGCCGTCGAGGTTCTGCTCGAGGGCCCAGAGAAAACCGCTTTTCAGCGCGCCCCCCTTGCCCCGATTCACGTCGTGACGGATCACGATCGCTCCCGCGCTGCGCGCGACTTCGCCCGTGCCGTCGGTCGAGCCGTCATCGATCACGACGACTTTCTCCACGTACTGCTTCGCCTCGCGGACGATCGGCTCGAGCGTCTTCGCCGCGTTCAGCGCGGGGATGATCACCGCGGCATCGCTGATCACGCCGCCTCCTTCGACAGCACCGCGCAGACGACGCCTCCGCCGGCGGAGACCGAATTCACCAGCACGTGCCGCAGCTTGCAGGCGTGGTGCTCGCGATTCGGCGTGAAGCGGAACGTGCCGCTCTCGAAACCGGCCGATGCGTGCAACGACTGCTCGTCGACGGCGAGCGTCGCGGCGACGAGTTGCAGCGCGCCGCCTGCCGCGTATTCGCCGAAGATCCCCTTCGTCGCGACGACCGGCGGAATGCGATCGCCGAACAGCTCCTCGATCGCGCGCCCTTCGACCGCATCGCCGCGCACGCTGCCGTTCGCGCTGGCGTAGATCGCGTCGATGTCGCTCAGCGCGATCTCCGCGTCGTCGATCGCCGCGCGCATCGCAGTGACGATCGCGCCGTGATCGTCGCCCCAGTCGGAGATCGAAGCCGTCGTGTCGCGCGCCATGCCGAAACCGGAGATGAAAGCGTACGACTTCGGAGCGCGCGGCTGAAGCAGAAGTACCGCTCCTCCTTCGCCGAAGCTCATGCCGTCGCGCTTCGCATCGAACGGGCGGGCGGCGGTGCGGGAGAGCGCGCCGAGGCGCTCGAGGACGCTCAGCGTCATCTCGCTCGCCTCTTCCACGCCGCCGATGAGCGCCGCGTCGACGCTCCCCTTCACCACCTGCGCGGCGGCGTACATCGCGGCGGCGAGGGCCGATGACTCCCGCTGCGTGATCGTGACGTTGAAGCCGCGGAAGTCCGACTCGATCGCGATGTGACTCCCCGGTGCGTTGGCCACCGACTCCGCGAAGAGCTGCGGCGGCGCAAGCGCGGCCCCTTTCTCCACGTACTCCCGCATGTATTCGACCGACGTCTGCACCGGACCGAAGGCCGTGCCGAGGGCCACGCCGGTGTTGCGTCCCGGATCGATGCCGGCGTCGGCGAGCGCGAGCTTCGCCGCCGCCACGCCGAAACGCGAAAGGTTGTTCATACGGCGCATTTTCATCGGGTTGATGAAGTCGCGTGCCTTGAAGTCGCGGACCAGCGCAGGAGATCCGGCGGTGCGTCCCGACGCCAGCAGCGCACGAAACGCGTCGAGACCGATTGCGTCGGGCGCAATGATCCCTATGCCGGAGATTGCGATACGCGACATGAGGATCGCGGTTTATACCACGCGCCGAAACAGCAGCGAGACGTTCGCGCCGCCGAATCCGAACGTGTTCGACAACGCGCTGTTCATCGCCATCGGCCGTGGCGTGTGCGCGATGTAATCGAGCGTGCAATCCGAGGCCGCGACATCGAGCCGGAGCGTCGGCGGCGCGAGCTGATGGATCAGCGACATGACGGTGATCGCCGCCTCGACCGCGCCCGAGGCGCCGAGCGTGTGCCCGAAGTACGACTTGCTCGACGACACCGGAGTCGCGCTTCCGACTGCCGCGACGATCGCCTTCGTCTCCGCCGAATCGTTCAGCAGCGTCCCCGTTCCATGCGCATTGATGTAATCGACGTCCCCGCCGTCCAACGCCACACGCATCGCCGCCTCGGCGCCGCGGCCTTCGTCATGCGGCGCGGTCGGATGATGCGCATCGCACGACGCGCCGTAGCCGGCGATCTCCGCGAGAATCGTCGCGCCTCGGGCGACCGCGTCGTCCCAGCGCTCGACGACGAGATACGCCGCCCCTTCGCCGAGCGTGATCCCTTTGCGCTCGGCGGAAAACGGCGCGCACGGCGCGGGATCGACCGCCTGCAGCACGTTGAAGCCGCTGTACGTCAGGCGGCAGAGCGCGTCGCTTCCTCCGCAGATCGCGACGTCGGCATGGCGCGAGCGGAGGAAGTCGACCGCCATTCCGATCGCCGCGCCGGCCGATGCGCACGCCGTCGCATTCGAGATCACGCCGCCGCCAACGCGAAAGACGCGGGCGACCGCATCGCTCGGTCCCGACGTCGGCTGCTGCAACACACGCGACGCGGGAGCGCGATCGCGTCCGCGCACAACGCGGCGAAAGTAGTAGTCCTCGCCTTCGAGCAGTCCGCCGGTCGACGTGCCGGTCGAGACGACCGCGCGCTCGAGCCGCAGCGGCGAGCACTCGTTCGCCTGATCGATCGCTTCGTTCGCCGCGATCACCGCGAGGAGATCGGTGCGCGACATCCGCTTCGCTTCGCGTCGCGAGATCGGCAACTGCAATTCGCCCGCTACTTCCGCCGCCATGTCGGTCGGAAACGTCTCGCCCGGAAAACGGGTGAGCTTCGCGATGCCGGCGCGCGACTCGCGGATCGAGCGCCACACCTCGTCTTTGTTCCGCCCGATCGAGCAGATGATGCCGACGCCGGTGACGGCGACGCGAACGTTCGAATCAGCCTTGCGCATCAGCGAGATAAAACCTTCCGCGTACCACTTCTACTCCGTCGATCGCGCCCGATCCGCTGAAGCGATGCACGCCGCCGAACGAGGCGTCGAGCGTGACGATGATGTGCACGACGTCGCCGGCAACCGGCAACCGGTCGACTTCGCAGCGATCGATCCCGGTGAGCATCCCCGGCCGTCCCGGCTCCAGCGCCAGCGCGCCGGCGAACTGCGCCATCGCCTCGACGAGCATCACGTCGAACGGCAGCGGCTCATCGGCGGTGACGAGGTACGTTCCCTCGATCGACTTCTCGTCGCGGCGGACGACCGACGAGGCGGCGCGGAAAGGAATCTGGTGCGGCAGCGCGGCGAGGAAGCTCACACCGCGAGCTTCTCGCCCACGTAATCGGCGAGCGTGGCGACGGAACGGAAGTGCTCGCGCGCCGAGCCCTCGTTCTTCACCTTGATGCCGAATTCGCTCTCCAGCATCACGACGATTTCGAGAGCGTCGATGGAATCGAGTCCGAGGCCGCCGGCGAACAGCGGCTCGTCGTCGGGGATGTCGTCCGGGGTCATGTCTTCGAACTTCAGCCGCTCGATGAGCAGCTCCTTGAGTTTTCGTCTGAGGTCGTTCATGGGCCGTCGGTCATTTTCACACAGAAGAGGCAGGCGCCGGCAGAGCGTCCCAGTCGATCCTTTCCGCGATTGGCCACCGCTTCTGAATGTCGACGAGGCGGAAGAAGAGCCAGAGCCGCAGACGGTCCAGGGGAGACGACAAAACGTTGCCGCCGAGGACGCGGATGATCGGATAGAAAAACGTCGCCGGTGGATCGGAACCGAGGAAGACCTCGAGGAACTCGCGCTTGTAGAAGTTGGAGATGAAGCGGAAATAGCGGTC
>Ga0193696_1000009_pt1 | contig 94611 bp, 76 predicted proteins | sample L3m1metaG_FD_145074 | JGI IMG/M metagenome (GOLD analysis project Ga0193696, IMG submission 145074) | Soil microbial communities from a riparian zone of the East river system, Colorado, United States - L3m1 | ecosystem: Environmental > Terrestrial > Soil > Riparian zone | place: USA: East River... | reverse complement strand
CTGCAGCTATGCCGGAAAGCAGAGCTTTCCGCCTGTTCGCCGGAATCGTCCACTCTATGCTCGTGTATTATCCCCGCAACGTCAGTGTTGCAGTTCAAACTTGAACCTAAGCCGCCGAGTCTTTACTGCCGACTCCAATGTACCGACCACGCACCGTCGGCGCTTACATCGAAGTAATAGTGGCCGCCGCGCAGTTGTACGGCTTTTGATCCATTGAAGGCACCGGTCACGCTTGTGAGCAACTCAATTTTCGAACCGGTCTTATCCAAGAGCCATACTCCAAAATGCCCGCTCCCTTCATGGTGAAGTCGGAAGACGTTCAAGCCACCCGGTAACCTCACGAGCTTAGTCCCTGCCTGAGTTTGCCCCTCAAAAGCAACGACGCCCTCCACCTCTTCTGGGGGATGTAGGCCGAGCCGCCACGGGTTATTGGCCGACACATCAAAGAGATACTCGCCAGCGGCGTCTATCCGAAACGCCTTCGAGCCATGAAATGAGCCAGTCGTGCTAACCAGAAGCTCGACCTTGCTTCCTTGAGAATCGAGGAGCCACACGCCAAAATGGCCTTGACCCGAATGAATTAGTTCCGCAACCCACGCTCCGGGTTCAAGCTTAACGAAATCGGTCGCGCTCTGCGCCGATCCAGACAGCGAAATCATGGCGTTATCTATCACCTTCGAGCGTAACTCCGGCGACGTAGCGGGCGTCTGTGGTGTGATGCATCCGGCCACGATCGTTCGCGTCAGCCTGTCGATTCCCGCATCCCATTCTCCTTCTGCGAGATCAACAAACTGAATATCTCGCAACGTACGCCCTGCGCCGATAGCTCGGTCCGGTATCTCGCCTGAAAGTAAGACTGGAATGAACCATGGTGCTGAGCCGCGCTGGCGGATCTCCTCTATCGCAAGTTCCAGTTCCTCATTCATATAGGCCTTGGTTCGCTCGGCAAACTCCCGAGAGAAGCACGCGATGAACCATTCATGCCCGCGAATGGCGGATCGAATCTCTTCGCGCCAGAAAACACCCGGGGCAAGTGCTTCTCGATCAAACCAAACGTTCAGTCCTCGTTCACGAAGCGATGTAACCAGTCGAGTTACGAGATCGCGATTTTCTTGAACATAAGAGACAAACACCCGCGCCATTGTCATCGCGTCGTCATTTTACTGCAGTGCCCCCCGTGATCGGCCCAACAAGCTTTTCGGCCGCGTCGCTACCGGCGTGTGTTCGGTAGCACCGCCTCTCCTACCGAGAGAATAGCCCATGATGCGACGCCGGGCGGGCGGTGGAAAAGTGCGGCTGCGAGAGTCGTCGTCGGCCTAACGGTCTAGAGGTTAACCCGCGCGGCCAGGGCCCACGTGCCGAGGCCGCAGCGGCACGCCGCATGCCTGCATTTGAGGCGCGCGGTGCAGGCGGCGTGTCGCCGTCCAAATACCGCTGAACGAGCCGGCTCGGCCGGCGGGCCGAAGCCGGGCCGCGCCGGGTTCTACCTCGAGTTAGGCCGCTTTGTGTAACTGCCGTTGCGAGATAACCTCTTCAAAGAATGTTACCGATGAAAGGGCGTCGACGTATGGCAAGTCAGCCTGTTGAGCGAAATCGGCGGGAAAGTGACAATCACCCGCACTTTTCTCAGCCGCAAGATTGGACCGCTCGAGTATGGCGATACTTTCCCTGGCCACGATTCATGCAGGCGTTAAAGAGTGGCAATTTGTGGTTCGCGAGAGCGGACGAACTGCGAAGAAAGGACCCGTGTGAGGGAGGTCGTACGCTGCCAGACGCCGAGGCAATGGCTTTGGTTCGGGAGGAATTCCTGAACACTGGCCGCCGAGGAGACTGGATTCGCGCCGCCGCGAACCTTCGGCGACTGGATGAGGACGCACGCCGCTCAACCTTCATCTCGTGCTGGCAAATGCGGAAACACGACATGATCTCGATGTGGGACCGATACTGCATCACGCCACAGCTGGGAGTCGCTGTGCAAACAACGTATGAGCGTCTCCACGCGGCTGTGCCAGCGATGTATGGACTCTATGAACACATTATGCTTGGCGTAATGCAGTACGAGGATCGAAGGACCGATCTCGCAAATTCGTACTCTCCTTTTATGACCAAGAAAGTGAACTATTCCGATGAGCACGAAGTAAGATTGCTTTTCATGTCTGCCAGTCCGATCTCTGAAAAGGGTGTGAATGTTGAGGTCAGCTGGACAGCGCTTGTGGAGCGGGTTGTTGTCTCGCCATACGGATCACCCGTCTTTGCGTCGGCTGTCGAGAGGTTTTGCCGCGAGCAGGAATTCGGGTTTCCCGTAGTGCGATCGACCGCAAGGGACGAAGTACTCGCGTTTCCATTTTGAACCCTGACGGATCGCAATGAATAACTATGGCCACGCCTCGTTTAGCAACCTCCAGTCAGGCTAACAGCCGCTTGGCCACGTTTCTACCAACCGTGTGTGTTCAGCTATACCACCTTCCCCGCCGACAGGATCGCCTGTGTCGTGCGGCGGGTGGGCGGCGGAAAAGTACGACTGCGAGATTCGTTGTCGGCCTAACTCAGGTTTCGGGATCACACCCATCCATCGGTTTGCATTTGCGCAGCACGTGTACCACGCCGCGCGACCACGCTATAGGTCGCGGCCGTCGGTCAGAAATGACCGCAGATCGGATTCATTGTCCTCCTGACGAGACTCATCCCATCCGGCATGGCATTCATCCCATGTTTGATGGGATGAATCCGATCCGCGATGGGATGAATGCGTGGTTTGGGCATTTGATTTTCAACAGACGTGGCCTGTTTCGCTGATTGCCGGCCATACAAGCGCTGCCACAAGCCGGGAATCGCTTCCGAAAGCTTCTTCGCCAGTGAGGACGCGGTGCGATCGGCGGGAAGCCTGCGAGCGCGCGAGTGCCCCCGTCAGCCAAACCCGACTCCGAATCAGAGTTTCTCCTACAACGTAATCAGACGACTTCGGTCGCGAGGGATGACAGTGCCGATGCATATTCGCCATTGCGATGAATCCCTCTCGGGTGGTGGTTGAAGTCGCGCTTCTCTGTACGCTGATCAGCGGCACTCTCCTGGCCCAGCAGGAACCGCCTTCCACCGACCTTGCCGCCCTCGACCTCGAGGCGCTGATGAAGATCGAGATCACGTCGGTGTCGCGGCGCCCGGAGCGGCTGTCGGACGCGGCCGCGTCGGTCTTCGTCATCACCGGTGACGAGATCCGCCGTTCCGGCGCCACGAATCTTCCCGAGGCACTCCGTCTGGCGCCGGCGCTCGACGTCGTGCAGGTGAACGCGACCAGCTACACCGTCAGCGCGCGCGGCTTCATCAACTCCGCCGCCAACAAGCTCCTCGTGCTGATCGACGGCCGGTCGGTTTACACGCCGCTCTTCTCCGGCGTCTTCTGGGATGTTCAGGACGTCATGCTCGAGGACGTCGACCGCATCGAAGTGATCAGCGGTCCCGGCGGAACGCTCTGGGGCGTCAACGCGGTCAACGGCGTCATCAACATCATCACCCGCTCCGCGAAGACGACGCAGGGCGGGCTGCTCGCGGCCGGCGGCGGCAACCGGGGGACGATCGCCGCGCTGCGCTATGGCGGCGACCACTATCGCGTCTACGGCAAGTACCTCGACATCGATCACACCGAGACCGCGGCCGGCATGGCGAAAGACGATGCGGCACACAAGAGCATGGCTGGGTTCCGCGGCGACTGGGCACGCGGCAACGACCAGCTGACGATCATCGGCAACGCCTACAGAGGATCGGAGGGCCAACCGCCGCCCGGCTCGATCTCCATCGGCGGCGTGAAGCTCGACCTCGGCGTGATCTCGCTCTCCGGCGTGAACCTCACCTCCGTCTGGAAACGCCGTTTCGACAACGGCTCTTCGATCACCGTACAGGGCTACTTCGATCGGACCGAGCGCGACGTCCCGCCGACCTTCGCCGAACGGCTGAATCTCTTCGACCTGCAATTCATCCACTCGTGGCGCCCGCTCGGGATGCACAACGTCGCGTGGGGCGCCGAGTACCGGTACGGCATGGACCGCCTCACGAACAGCGCCTATGTCGCGTTCCTCCCCGCCGATCTGAACCAGAAGTGGATCGCCCTCTTCGCGCAGGACGAGATCGCGCTGGCGAACCATCTGCGGCTCAGCATCGGAGCGCGCAGTGAGCGCAACGACTACACGGGCGGCGAGTTTCTGCCGAGTGCGCGCCTCGCCTGGAACGTCGCGCCCGATCACATGGTGTGGGCCGCGGCCTCGCGAACGGTTCGCGCGCCGTCGCGCCTCGACCGCGACACGTTCGTTCCCGGAAAGCCGCCGTTCCTGCTCACCGGCGGCCCCGGCGTCGTCTCCGAGATCGCGAATGTGTACGAGCTCGGATATCGCGGGCAGCCCGCATCGTCGCTGACGCTTTCCATCACCGCCTTTCATTCTCTCTACGATCACCTGCGAACGCAGGAGATCGCCGCCAGCCGCCGCTCCGTCTTCTTCGGCAACGGGATGGAAGGGACGACGAGCGGCGTGGAGATGTGGGCCTCGCTTCAGGCGACGCGCCGGTGGCGGCTGAGCGGAGGGTTCAACGGACTGACGGAGCGCTTCGAGCTGAAGCCGGGGAGCAACGACACGGCGGGATTGATCGCACAGAAGGGACGCGATCCGCGACGCAGCTGGCGTTTCCGCTCCTCGCTCGATCTTTCCCCGCAGAGCGAATTCGACGTCGTCGCGCGCCGCGTCTCGCGACGGTCGAGCCCCGCCGTCCCCGCGTACTCCGCGGTCGACATTCGATACGGCTGGCGGCCACGCAAGGGGCTCGAGCTTTCCGTGACGGGACAGAACCTCTTCGGCAAGGGTCACGGCGAGTTCACTGACGTGACGACGCGGACGGAGGTCGGCCGTGGAGTGTTCATCAATGTGGTGAGCCGTTTCGGTCGAGGATCCTGATGCGCGGCCCCGTCCCATGGCATTGGGCGGCGCTGTTGATCGCGGGTCTCGTTGTGCCGTCGTGCATCGCCGCTCCGGCACCGGAGTACGGCGTCAAGGCGGCGTTCCTCTACAAGTTCGCGACCTACATCCGCTGGCCTGTTTCCGCTCCGGCCAGACCGTTCGTGATCGGCGTGCTCGGCGACGATCCGTTCGGATCGACGCTCGGCGAAGTGGTGCGCGGTCAGACCGTGCAGGGCCGAGGCATTCGGATCAGGGCGCTGACCCGGAAGGAAGAGGCGGTCGAGTGTGACCTCGTCTTCATCTCCGCATCGGAGCAACCGAATGTGAAAGCGATCCTCGCCCGCCTGCGCAGCACCGCGGTGCTCACCGTCAGCGATCTCGATCAGTTCGCGGAGCAGGGCGGAATGATCGGCCTGGTGACGACCGAGGAAAAGCACGTCCGCTTCGACATCAACAAAGCGGCGCTCGATCGCGCGGGGTTGCGAGCGTCGTCACAGCTGCTGCAACTGGCGCGGATCGTCGACGAATCACCCGGAGGGCGCCGCTGATGTCGCGGTCGATCGGACGCCATCTCGTCTGGCTGAGCGTCTTCAGCAGCGGCACCGCGCTGCTCGCCGCCAGCCTGGCGCTCCTGTTCTTCCAGTTGCAGGAGGTCAGGAGCGGTCTGGAGCGGCGACTGGAGTCGGTGGCCGAACTGATCGCGTTCAACATCGCCGCGGCGGTCGACTTCAACGACCACGAGGCGGCGGAGGCGATCCTCGGCTCATTGAAAACGCGGCCGGAAGTGTCGTCGGCCCGCGTCATCGTCAACGGCCGCGTCTTCGCGCAGTACAGAAGGAACGGTGCGGCGGCTCGGGCGAGCGGCGATCACCAGCTCACGGTGCATCGCCCCATCGGGAAGGAGAACCGTCCGCTCGGAACGCTGTTCGTCCGCGCCGATCTCGACGAATACGGTCAGACCTGGCGGCGCTTCGCCGTCATCACCTGCCTGGTGGCCATTCCGGCGGTGCTGCTCGCCATCCTGATCTCGCAACTGCCGAAACGCACCTTCAATCAGATGCTGGCGGAAATCGAGGAAGGACGCGCCACGCTGGAGCAACGGGTGGCCGATCGCACCAGCGAGCTGGCCGCGGCAAACCGGGAGCTGGAGGCGTTCTCGTACTCCGTCTCGCACGACCTGCGCGCACCGCTGCGGGCGATCGACGGCTTCAGCAACGCGCTCCTGTCGGAGTACGCCCCGATGCTCGACCAGCGCGCCGCCCATTTCCTGGAGCGGGTGCGCGCGGGGACGCAGAAGATGTCCCAGCTCATCGACGACATGATCCACCTCGCGCGGGTCACGCGCAGACCGCTGGAGCGCGGCGACGTCGACGTCACGGCAGTGGCTTGCGACGTTGCCGCGGAGCTCGCGCGGCGCAATCCGGAACGCCACGTCAACTGCATCATCGAGCCGGGCATGCGGGCCTCGGCCGACTCGCACCTGCTCTCGATCGTCTTCGAGAACCTCCTCGGCAACGCCTGGAAGTTCACCGCCATCCGCGAGGACGCGCGCGTCGAAGTCGGACAGACGTCGATCGACGGACAGCATGCGTTTTTCGTGCGCGACAACGGCGCCGGATTCGACCCCGTCTATGCGTCGAAGCTGTTCGGCGCCTTCCAACGCCTGCACGACGAATCCACGTTCGAAGGGACCGGGATCGGCCTGGCCACGGTCAAGCGAATCATCACCCGGCACGGCGGTGTCGTGTCGGCGGAAGGGGTCGAAGGCGTGGGCGCGACGTTCTTTTTCACACTGGGAGGAAAGTCATGAAGCAACAGCCGATTCTGCTCGTGGAGGACAGCCGGGACGATGTCGAGCTCACGCTCATGGCGTTCGGCAAGGCCCGGATCGCGAACCCGGTCATCGTGTGCAAAGACGGCGTGGACGCGCTGGAATATCTCTTCGGGACAGGGAGGCATGCCGGCCGCGACACGCGGGAACAGCCGGTCGTCGTCCTGCTCGATCTGAAACTGCCGCGCCTCGGCGGACTCGAAGTCCTCGAGCGTCTGCGCGGCGACGAGCGGACGAAATACATCCCGGTCGTGATCCTCACCACGTCGACCGAACAGGATGACGTGATCAAGGCCGGCGATCTCCACGCAAACAGCTATGTGCGAAAGCCGGTCGACTTCGACACGTTCGTCGATGCCGCCCGGCAGCTCGGCCTCTATTGGACGGTGCTCAATGAGCCCGTGCCGACGATGCCGTAATGCCTGAGCCATGGATGCCCCAGACCTTCGCGTTCTGATCGTTGAAGACAACCCCGCCGACGCGGAGCTGCTGCAGATGAAGCTCGCGCGCGGCGGCTACGCTCCGATCACGAGGCGGGTGGAAACCGCGACGGAGATGCAGGCTGCTCTCGATGCCGGCGAGTGGGACCTCGTCCTCTCCGACTTCCAGATGCCGCGCTTCGGCGGTCTCGAGGCTCTCGAACTGCTGAAGGCGACCGGCAAGGACATCCCGTTCATCCTGATCTCGGGAAGAGCCGGCGACGACGTCGCGGTCAAGGCCATGAGGGCCGGCGCGCACGATTTCTTCACCAAGGGGAGTCTGGCGCTACTGATCCCGGCGATTCAACGGGAGCTGCGCGAGGCGGAGCTTCGAGCGACGGCGAGAGCGCAGCGCGAGCAATTGCATCAGAACGAAAAGCTGGCCGCGCTGGGGACGCTTCTCGCCGGCATCGCGCACGAGCTGAACAATCCCCTCGCCGTGATCATGCATCAGGCGACGCTGCTGCAGGCGGAGCTGGACGGTGATCCGCGGCAGGCACGCGCCGAAAAAGTGTTCCGGGCAGTGAGCAGCTGCTCGCGGATCATCAAGAACTTCCTGGCCCTCGCCCGGCATGAGCCACCTCGACGCGTGCCGGTCTCCATCAACGAGGTCGTGCATGCCGCCATCGACCTCGTGGCCTATGGCCTGAGGATCGACGACGTGACCGTGGAAACGGATCTCACCGAACCGATGCCGGCCATCGCCGGTGATCCGCAGCAACTGGAACGCGTCGTCCTCAATCTGGTGAGCAACGCGCATTACGTGCTTCGTTCGAGGCCGGTACCGCGAAAGCTGATCGTCCGCTCCAGCATCGACGCCGCCGGTGAACGCGTGTGCCTCAGCATCGAGGACAACGGCGGCGGGATTCCGCCGGAGATCCGTTCACGTATCTTCGATCCCTTCTTCACCACCAAGCCGACCGGACAAGGCACGGGCCTCGGATTGTCGCTCTGCCACGGGATCATCACCGCGCATCACGGGACGATCACCGTGAGCAGTGAGACCGGCACCGGTACGACGTTCGTCATCAATCTGCCAGTCGCGCCCGCGCTGAGTGCAGCCACGGATGCCGCGCCGCACGCCGCCTCAACCGTTTCGAGTTTGCGAATTCTGATCGTCGACGACAATCCCGAAGTCGCGACGGCCTTCTCCGAAATCCTCACGGCGCAGGGACATCTCGTCGACATCGCGAAGAGCAGCCGCGCGGCGCTGGCGCAGATCGCCACCGGAACCTACGCGGTGGTGGTGACGGACATGAGGATGCCCGATCTCGATGGTCCGGCGTTGTATCGCGCGGTCACGGCGCGGCATCCGCTGCTCGGGAGCTCGTTCCTGTTCGTGACGGGCGACACGTTCGGCAGGGAAACCGAGCGCTTCCTCAAAGAGACAGGAGCCGTGTATCTCAGCAAGCCCTGTACATACGAGGAAGTCGCCGCTGCCGTGGAAGAGGTCATCCGCAGACACGAAGAAGCCTCGAGGTACGCGTCATGACGCGGATCGTGATCGCCGACGATCACGCCGTGGTCCGCAAGGGGCTGCGGCAGCTCATGTTCGAAGCGGACGACATGACGGTGGTCGGCGAAGCGGCATCGGGCGACGAGCTGCTGACCGTCATGCGCTCGCGCGCCGTCGACGTCGTCATTCTCGACCTCACCCTCGGCGTCCGCAGCGGGCTCGACCTGCTCAAACACGTCAAGAGCGAGTTCCCGCGGATGCCGGTGATCATCCTCAGCATGCACCCCGAGGAACTGTTCGCCGTGCGCGCGCTGCGCGCGGGGGCGGCGGGGTATGTGGAAAAGAACAGCTCGCCCGAGGAGCTGTTGAAGGCGATCCGGCGCGCCGCGCGCGGCGGCACGTATGTGAGCGCCGACATCGGCGAAATGATCGCGGCCGACATCGCCAAAGGAGGTGCGGCCGTCCTGCCGCACGAACGCCTTTCCGATCGCGAGCTGGAAGTCCTCCGCCTCCTCGGCTCGGGCATGTCCGTCACGGCCATCGCTCACGTGCTCAACCTGAGCGTGAAGACGATCAGCACGCATCGCACGCGCGTCCTGGCCAAGACCGGTCTTCGCAACAACGCCGACATCGTCGAGTACGTGATCTCCAATGGACTGCGCTGACACGATGGCCATGCTCCGCGGTTTCCTGATTGCGATGGTGCTCGTCTCGTCCGCATACGCGGAACCGAAGACCATCCGCGTGGTGATGGACAGCGACTACGCTCCCTTCTCGTTCCGGTCGGACGACGGGAAGCTTCAGGGCATCCTGGTCGATCAATGGCGGCTGTGGGAAAAGAAGACCGGGGTCAGGGTCGAGATTCGCGCCATGAACTGGCACGAGGCGTTGCTCCGCATGCGCGCCGGCGAGTTCGACGTGATCGAGAGCATCTTCGCCACACCCGAGCGCCGCAAGTACTTCGATTTCACCGCACCGTACACGACCGTCGGAGCGTCGATCTTCTTTCACCATGACATTTCCGGGATTACGGATCTTCCGTCGCTCAAGGGCTTTCCCGTCGGCGTCAAGACGGGCGACCAGCATATCGACGGGCTCAGAGAAGGCGGCGTAACGACCATCATTCTTTTCGACAATTTCAATGACATCGTCAAGGCCGCGAAGCAGCGCCGGATCAACGTCTTCGTGGCCGATGAACCGGCGGCGCTCTATCTGCTGCACAAGAACGGCATCGATCGCAGATTTCGTCATTCGCCGCTGATCTTCCATGACGAGCTTCGGCGCGCGGTGCGCAAAGGCGACGCGAAGACGTTGCGCCTCGTCTCCGGCGGCTTCGCGGCGATCGGACCGGACGAATTGAAGCGGATCGACGACAAGTGGTTCGGCCAGACGATCAACGCATACCGGCGTTACCTCGGCTACGCAGCCTATGCCGTCGCGGCAGCTCTCCTGCTCATCCTCGCGCTCTCGGTCTGGAACCGCGCATTGAGCAGGAAGATCCTGCAGCGCACCGCCGCATTGAGAGAGAGCGAGGAGCGCTTCCGCCAGATCGCCGAAAACATCCGCGAGGTTTTCTGGCTGATCGACATCGATTCCGGCAAGTTGCTTTATGTAAGCCCCGCCTATGAAGCTGTATGGGCGCGCTCGAGCGAAAGCCTTTATGACGACCACCGGTCGTTCGTGGACGCAATTCATCCTGAAGACCGGCAGCGCGTCATCGCGGCATTGGAGAGCGACGACGGACAGGGCGTGGACATCGAGTACCGCGTGGTCAGACCGGACGGCTCCATCCGCTGGATCTGGGACCGCGGATTCCCGATCAGGGACGACGCCTCGCGCATTTATCGCTTCGCCGGAATCGCGGAAGACATTACGGAACGGAAGGCGGCGGCGGATGCGGTCAAGGCGGCCGAAGACCGCATTGCACTGATCATCGACTCGATATCGACAATGGTCTGGCGCCTTGGTCCCGACGGCGGTCTTGATTTCGTCAATCAGCGCTGGATGGACTATACGGGCGCTTCCCTCGAGGAAGCGATCAAAGAGCCCACTGCCACTGTCCATCCCGACGACTTACCGAGGGCCCTGGAGAAATGGTCGATCGACATGACCGCGGGCTGTCCGTCCGAGGATGAGCTGCGCTTGCGGCGCGCCGACGGCGAATATCGCTGGTTTCTCGTGCGCACAGTACCGCTGCGCGATGAGCGGGGAAACGTCGTGCAGTGGTACGGGAGCAATACCGACATCGAGGACCGCAGGAGGGCGGAGGAGACGCTCAGGCAGCGCGAGAATCAGCTGGCCGAGGCCCAACGCATCGCCCACGTCGGCAGCTGGGACTACGATCTCGGCACTCGCGACGGAATATGGTCGGACGAGTGCTATCGCATCTTCGGTGCGGAGCCGGGAGAAGCCGATTTCTACGACAAGGCGACCGCGATGATCCACCCGGACGATCGCGCCGTCGTGCTCAGTAATTACGAGCGCGCGCTCGCGGAGAAAACGTCGCCTTATGAAGTGGAATATCGCATCCTGAGACGCGACGGCAGCGAGCGGATTCTTCGCTCCATCGCCTATGCCGTGAGCGATGAGCATGGCGTTCCGTTCAGGGTGTTCGGAACGATGCAGGATGTGACCGAGCTCAGACGCGCCGAATACGAACTGAAAGCGACGAGCGAACAACTGCGCGCGCTTTCAGCCCGAGTGCAATCGGCGCGGGAAGAGGAAGGGATCCGCATCGCGCGCGAGATCCACGACGAGGTCGGCGGAACGCTCACCGGCCTGCGCTGGGATCTGGAGGCCGTCAGGAAGGCGATCTCCGGCGACGAGCTTCGCGGCAAGCTGACCTCGATGCTGGAGCTGACCGACACGCTGATCAAGATGGTCCGCCGCATCGCGTCCGATCTGCGTCCCGTGGTTCTCGACGTCCTCGGATTGGAGGAGGCGATCGAGTGGCAGTCGCGCCAGTTCCAGGAACGGACCGGGATCGCCGTTCATTACGAATCCGTAAGGACCAGCGTCGAGCTCAATCCGGAGCAATCGACCGCCATCTTCAGAATTTTCCAGGAAGCACTTACGAATGTCCTGCGCCACGCGCGCGCCACGAGAGTCGACGTAACGGTGGTGGAAGACACCGGCGTCTTCGTTCTCATGATCGGTGATAACGGCAGAGGAATCACCGGGAGCGAGCGGGTGGGCGAGCTTTCGATCGGCCTCCTCGGCATGCGCGAACGCGCGCATCTGATCGGAGGGGAGATCGATGTGAATGGTGTGGAGGGGGAAGGGACGACCGTGACGCTGCGGGTTCCGTTGTGACATCGACAAGGCTCTCGCGCACCTCATCGAAGATGTTCGTCGCGCTTCGCGCGCCACTCCCCAAACACCACGAACCCGATCATGAACGCCAGAATGACGAGTGACGAAGCAACCCGGCTGAGCGACAGGCCGCCTTCATTCCGCGGCTTGGTGAGTGTGTCGCCGAGCGTTGCACCAAGTGGCCGCGTCAGCACATAGGCCGACCAGAACAACACGCTCTTCGGAATGCGTGTCAGGAAATGCGCCGCCACGATGACGACGAGCAGTCCGGAAAATGCTGCCGCACCCCGTCCAAACCCGAGGCCCATGTCCGTGGCTACATAGTCGCCTAATGCAGTTCCCAGCGTATTGGCGATGAGAATCGTCAGCCAGTAGAAGAATTCGTCCGAGCGCCGGACAATATTTTCAAACTCGATTTTCCCCGTGACGGCGCGCCAGACGCCGAGCACGATGACGACGCCGACAGACAGGATGATCGACGCTTTGACGTAACCCAATCCCAGTGTGCGATCGAAGAAATCGGACGTCGTGGTGCCGACAGTGGTGGTCGCAACGACCACCGCCCAGTAAATGGCCGGATGGTAGCGATCGGACCTGAGCTGCGCCGCCAGGGCGATGACAAAGAAGGCCAGAAAGATGAGCGTGCTGCGCGCGTAGCCGAGACCCAGGCTCATGGAGAGAGCATCTCCGCCTGTCTCTCCGACGGTGGTCGCACAGATCTTGATGACCCAGAACAACAGGGTGACCTGAGGCACTTTGCTCATCACATTCGAAAGTGTCTCACGCGTGGTCGGAACCTCGGCCAGTGCAAACCGTCGAAGCTGTGTATGTCCAGGAGAGCCTTGCTCCGCTCGATCTTCATCGTTCTCGTGCCTGCGGTACTGGCTCTGCAACTGCCGGCACAAAGCCGGGGCCGCTCGGGGCCCGGCACCGGCAATCCGGACGAGCATCTCGTGCCCTGGAAGTACTTACAAACGGACGAAGTCATCCACGACAGGCCGATCACGCTGTATTGGATCCCTGTCTCCCTCGAACAGGCCGAGCATTCGCCGCTCATGACATCACGAGGTCTGCTCGACGCCTCCCTGCGCTGCGTCGACCTCGAGGTGATCCTTCCCGAGCGCACGGTGGCGCTCGCGAAGCTCGGCGTTCCGCTGAAAGCGCCTGCAGTGCTTCTCGTCGACCGGCAGGGACAAGTGACTCGCAAACTCGACAACGTTCGAGAGCTCACCTCCAGGGATGTCGAGACCCTGCTGAACGCGGAGCTTTCTCTCCGCGATGACGCCATGTACCAGGACATGACGGAAGCCGACCGGCAGACGAAGGCAGGCAACAGCGCCGCCGCCATCGGGCTCTACAAAAAAGTCTGGAGCGACCGCTGCCTGTTTTCACTGGCCGGTACCGAAGCCCAGCGGGCTCTCAAGCGGCTCGGCGTGGAGGTCAGGGAGATACCTGCGCCGCCGCCGCCCGACCCGAGCCTGAAGCCCTCTCGCCCGTCCACGTCGCACTGACCACCCTCCCTCTACGCACCGTAGAGTTCACACCCCGCATTCACTTCGAGACGAACTGTTTACATCAGGATTGATGTTCTCTGCCGATATGCTTTCCGGAACAGGAGTCTTTTGAATGACGAAGCGGATGTTGTTGATGCTGGCCATCGTGATCGCCTTCGTGGCGGCGATCGGCTCAGTGAAGTACTTCCAGATCAAGAGCGCGATGGCGCAGGGGGCGTCGTTCCAGCCGCCACCCGAGGCGGTTACGACCGTGATCGCGAAACAGGAGCCGTGGCAGACGACTCTCTCCGCGATCGGCTCGGTCACCGCGGTGCAGGGTGTGACGGTCAGCGCCGATCTGCCGGGCCTGGTCGAGTCGATCTCGTTCGACTCCGGCCACGCGGTGAACACGGGCGACGTCCTCGTGCGGCTCGACACGAAGCAGGAGCGCGCGCAGCTCGCGGCGGCGGAAGCGCAGCTTCATCTAATGCGCGTCGATCTCGAGCGCGCGAAGGGCATGCTGGCCGGCGGGATCATTCCGCAAGCGACGTATGACAGCTCGTCGGCCCAGTACAAACAAGCCGCGGCACGCTCGGGCGAGATCCGCGCGACGATCGCGCGCAAGGTCATCCGCGCGCCGTTCAGCGGAGTCCTCGGCATCCGCCAGGTGAACCTCGGGCAGTACCTGCAGGGCGGCGCGCCGATCGTGTCGCTGCAGGCGCTCCGTCCCGCGTACGTGAACTTCACCCTGCCGCAGCAGGAGATCGGCATGCTGCCGATCGGCTCGCAGGTCGAGGTGACGTCGGATGCGATCGGCGGCAGCGAGACCGGACGCATCTCCGCGCTCGACTCGACGATCGATGAAGCGACGCGTCACGTGCGTGTGCAGGCGATGTTCGCGAACGCCTCGGGCAAGCTGCGTCCCGGGATGTTCGTCGAGGCGAAGCTGCCGCGCGGCAAGAGCGCGCAGGTCATCACCCTGCCAGCGTCGGCGATCAGCTACGCGCCGTTCGGCGATTCGGTGTTCATCGTCGAGGATGTGAAGAGTCCTGACGGCAAGAAGACGTATCGCGGCGTGCGGCAGCAGTTCGTGAAGCTCGGCGGCTCGCGCGGCGATCAGGTCGCGGTCTTCACCGGCGTGAAGCCGGGCGAGGAAGTCGTGACGTCGGGCGTGTTCAAGCTGCGCCCCGGCGCGGCCGTGCAGGTGAACAACACGATCCAGCCGGGGAACAACCCGGCGCCGAAGCCTGAGGATTCGTAAGTGAAGATCACAGATCTCTTCGTAAAACGACCCGTCCTCGCGGTCGTGGTCAATCTCATCATCCTCATCGGCGGATTGCAGTCGATCCGTTCGCTGAGCGTGCGTCAGTTTCCGCGCAGCGACAGCGCGACGGTGTCGGTGACGACGGCGTACATCGGCGCGAACGCCGACCTGGTGCGCGGCTTCATCACCGCGCCGCTGGAGCGCGTCATCGCGGGCGCCGAGGGGATCGACTTTCTGGAGTCGTCGAGCTCGCAGGGGATCAGCAACATCACGGTCCACCTCAAGCTCAACTACGACACGAACGCCGCGCTGACGCAGATCCAGGCGAAGGTGGCGCAGGTGCGCAACCAGCTCCCGCCGGAAGCGGAAGCGCCGATCATCCAGCTGCAGACCGCCGACAGCCAGTTCGCCGCCGCGTACCTCGGCTTCTCCTCGAAGGACCTCGATCCGAACCAGATCACCGACTACCTGACCCGCGTCGTGCAGCCGAAGCTCAGCGCCATTCCGGGCGTGCAGCGCGCCGACATCCTCGGCGACCGCACGTTCGCCATGCGCGTCTGGCTCAAGCCGGAGAAGATGGCGTCGCTCGACATCTCGCCGTCGCAGGTGCGCGATGCGCTCGCCGCGAACAACTACCTCTCCGCCCTCGGCAGCACGAAGGGCTCCATGACCTCGGTCAACCTCGTCGCCAACACGAACCTGCAGACGGCGGAAGAGTTCAAGCAGCTCGTGGTCAAAGAAGACAAGGGCAACGTCGTGCGGCTCGGCGACATCGCCGACGTCATCCTCGGCGCCGAGACATACGACTCGGAAGTCCGCTTCAACGGCCAGGGCGCCGTCTTCATCGGCGTCTTCGTCATGCCGACCGCCAACACGCTCGACGTGATGAAGCAGGTCCGCGCGGCGATGCCCGACATCCAGGCGCAGCTCCCGGCCGGCATGACCGTCGGCGTCCCGTACGACTCGTCCGCGTACATCCAGGACGCGATCAACGAGGTGCTGAAGACGCTGGCCGAGACGCTGCTCATCGTCATCATCGTCATCTTCCTCTTCCTCGGTTCGGTGCGCGGCGTGATCATCCCGGTCATCGCCATCCCCATCTCGCTCATCGGCGCCGTGCTGCTGATGAATACATTCGGCTTCACCATCAATCTTCTGACGCTGCTGGCGATCGTCTTATCCGTCGGACTGGTCGTCGACGACGCCATCGTCATGGTGGAGAACGTCGAGCGGCATCTGCACATGGGGAAGACGCCGTTCCAGGCGGCGCTCGACGCGGCGCGCGAGCTGGTCGGACCGATCATCGCCATGACCATCACGCTGGCCACGGTCTACACGCCGGTCGCGTTGCAGGGCGGACTGACCGGCTCGCTCTTCCGCGAGTTCGCGTTCACGCTCGCCGGCGCCGTGCTGATCTCCGGCATCGTCGCGCTGACGCTCTCGCCGATGATGGGCTCGAAGCTGCTGCGCTCGGGCGATACCGAGAAGGGCTTCGCCGGATTCATCAACCATCGTTTCGACCGGTTGCGCGAGCTCTACCAGCGCGTCCTGACCGGCACGCTGCGGTTCCGGCCGGTCGTGCTCACGCTCTGGGCGATCGTGCTGCTGCTGATCATCCCGTTCTACATGTTTTCGCAGAAGGAGCTCGCGCCGCCGGAGGATCAGAACTTCGTCTTCGGCATCATCCAGGCGCCGGCGAATGCGACGCTCGACCAGACGAAGCTCTTCGCGCGGCAGGTCGACGACGTCTACCGCTCGTTCCCGGAAGTGGTTTCGACCTTCCAGATCATCACCCCCGGCGGCGGCTTCGGCGGCTTCGTGGCGAAGCCGGTGAGCGAGCGCAAACGATCGGTCGGCGAGCTGCAGATGGCGGCGTCGCAGGCGTCGTCGAAGATCCCCGGCATCCGCTCCATCGTGCTCGTGCCGCCGTCGCTGCCCGGCAGCCAGGGCTTCCCGGTCGATCTGGCGATCGTCTCGACCGCGGAGCCGGCACAGCTCGCGGAGTTCGCCAATCAGCTCGTGGCGAAGGCGTTCACCAGCGGCAAGTTCATGTTCGCCGACACCGACCTGAAGTTCGACCAGCCGCAGGCGAAGGTGGTGTTCGATCGCGACAAGCTCCGCTCGCAGGGCGTCGATCTGTCGCAGGCGGGACGCGATCTCTCCGTGCTTCTCGGCGGCAACTACGTCAACCGCTTCAGCATCCAGGGGCGCAGCTACAAGGTCATCCCGCAGGTGAAGCGGAGCGAGCGCCTGACGCCCGATCAGCTTTCGCAGATCTACATCAGCGGCGCCGGCGGCAAGCTCGTTCCGCTGTCGACGTTCGCCACGCTGCAAACGACGACGGAGCCTCGCGAGCTGAAGCGCTTCCAGCAGCTGAACGCCGTCCGCATCCAGGGCGCGATCCCGCCCGGCGTGTCGATCGACGCGGCACTGAACTATCTCGAAGACGAGGCGCACAAGATCCTGCCGCGCGGCTACACCATCGACTACGCCGGCGAATCGCGCCAGCTGCGTGAAGAAGGTGGCCGCTTCCTCGGCGTCTTCATGCTGTCGGCGATCCTCATCTATCTCGTGCTCGCGGCGCAGTTCGAGAGCTTCCGCGATCCGCTGATCATCCTCGCCGGCTCCGTGCCGCTCGCACTGGCCGGCTCGCTCCTCTTCTCGTTCCTCGGGCTGACGTCGATCAACATCTACAGCCAGGTCGGTCTGATCACGCTGGTCGGACTGATCTCGCGCAACGGCATCCTCATCGTGCAGTTCGCGAATCACCTGCAGGAGCTGGGACGCGACAAGCTGGCCGCGGTCATCGAGTCGGCGAGCACGCGACTGCGCCCGATCATGATGACCACGGCAGCGACCGTCGTCGGCCATCTCCCGCTCGTCTTCGCCCGCGGCCCCGGCGCCGGCGCGCGCAACAGCATCGGCATCATGCTCGTCACCGGCATGATCATCGGCACCACGTTCACGCTGTTCGTCGTGCCGTCGATCTACGTGCTGGTCGCGCGCACGCATCGCGCGATCCCGGAGACGGAGAGAGAGGAAGAGATGCCGGAGCTCGAAGGGGCGGCGGTCTAGAAGGAGTGCGGCAGCAAGCCGCCGCACTCCAAAATCCCGTTCACATTTCTCCACCTCACCGGATGTTTCGGAGCGGAAAACCTCCGTAAGCGTCTGAGTCTGCTGCACAGATTCGTTGGCACCGCGCGGCAACGCGCGTGCAGCGTCACGCCGACAAGAGCGCGTCGCGACGCGGCCAGAGAAAAGAGAGGTAGGGAGAAATGAAACCTCGCTCGCAGCAGGCGGTTCGCACTCTGTCCACACTCGTTCTGTTGTTCGTGCTGGCGTGCCGCACGGCGCACGTCCACACGCTGAAAGACGGCACCGCGCCGCCGCGCACCGTCGCCGGCTACGTCACCCTCGGCGGCAATCCGCTCCCCAGCGCGACCGTCACGCTGGTGGTCAACAGCCGTTCCTTCACGCAGGTCACCGACACCAACGGACGCTTCGATTTCACGTCCGTCCCGCCCGGCAAGTACACGATCAAGGCGGTGATGGAGAGCATGTCGCCGGTGACGTACACCGTCCTCGTCACCGACAACGCCAGTCCCTTGCTGGCGATCCCGATGAGGGTCTCGTCCGTCTCCGAGGCCATCACCGTCACGGCCGGGGCGCCGTACGCGTACTCCATCAACGGCGTCAACTTGCGGGACACCCAATCGAGTGAAAGCTACGCGGCGATCGCCGAGAACGACTTCACGCAGACGGCGAAGGACCGTCTCTCCACGTTCTCCATCGACGTCGACACCGCCTCGTACAGCAACGTGCGGCGGATGCTGAGCGAAGGAAAGCTCCCGCAGGCCGACGCGGTGCGTATCGAGGAGATGGTCAACTACTTTACCTATTCGTATCCGGAGCCGGCGAAGGGGAAGGCGTTCTCCGTCACGACAGAAGTGGCAGCCGCGCCGTGGGCCGCGGATCATCGGCTGCTGCGCATCGGCATCCGCGCCGCGAAGCTCGCGCCGTGGGAGATGAAGCCGTGCAATCTCGTCTTCCTCATCGACACCTCCGGCTCGATGCAGGACGCGAACAAGCTGGCGCTGCTGAAGAAGGCGTTCCGGCTGCTGGTCGGACAGTTGCGCGCCGAGGACCGCGTGGCACTCGTGGCGTACGCGGGATCGGCGGGGCTGGTGCTGCCGTCCACTTCCGGCGCGAGCAAGGACGTCATCCTCGACGCGATCGAAGGGCTGCAATCCGGCGGCTCCACCGCGGGCGGCGCGGGAATCGTCCTGGCGTACAACGTGGCAAAGGAGAGCTTCATCGACGGCGGCGTGAATCGCGTGATCCTCGCCACCGACGGCGACTTCAACGTCGGCGTCTCCAGTGAAAAAGAGCTGCAGGAGCTGATCGAGGAGAAGCGGAAGGACGACATCGAGCTGAGCGTGATCGGCGTCGGCGAAGGCAACCTGCAGGACTCGAAGATGGAGCTGCTGGCCGACAAAGGGAACGGCAACTACAGCTACGTCGACAACCTCATCGAGGCGCGCAAGGTGTTCGTCGATCAGATCGGCGGGACGCTGGTCACCGTGGCGAAGGACGTGAAGCTGCAGATCGACTTCGATCCGAAGCAGGTCGTTTCGTATCGCCTCATCGGCTACGAGAACCGCCTGCTGGCGAACAAGGACTTCGACGACGACACGAAGGACGCGGGCGAGCTCGGATCGGGACACACCGTCACCGCGTTGTACGAGCTTGTGCCGGCGCCGGGCGCATCGCACGGCAAGCTCGCGCAGCTGCGGCTTCGCTACAAGCCGCCGCATGGATCGACGAGCGATCTGATCTCCGCCGACATCGTCGATGAAGGGCGGAGCGCGTGGGATGCCTCGGATGACCTGAAGTTCGCATCCGCCGTGGCGGAGTTCGCGCTGCTGCTGCGCGATTCGCCGAACAAGGGAACGTCGAGCTGGACGGACGCGCTGGGGCTGGCGAAGGTCTCGCGCGGCGTCGACCTGGAGGGTTATCGCGGCGAGTTCGTGAAGCTGATCGAAACGGCGCGGGACCTCAGCGCGACCAACGTGGCGCGAGCGAGCGTGCAGAAATGATCCGCCGGGTGGTGCTTCTGCTGCTCCTCGCCGTGCCGTGCATCGCGGGGACGATCGACGGAACGGTGCAGCAGAACGGATCTCCGATGCCCGGCGCCACCGTGATGCTGCTGCTCGCATCGCCGCGCAGCACCGTGACCGACGTCAACGGCCACTTCGAGTTCCTGCGGGTGCCGGCCGGAACGTGGATCGTTCGCGCGGAGCTCGAAGGCTTCACACCGATTGAGCGCACCGTCGCGGTCGGCGACAAATCACGAACGTCGTTGACGATGATCCTGCGCGTCCAGGCGGTGGCCGAGGCGATCACGGTCATGGCGGTGACGCGCAGCGGCAACGGCGAGAGCTACAGGCCGATCGTGGAGAACAAATTCATCGACGCGGCGCAGCACCGCCTCTCGACCTTCTCCATCGACGTCGACACCGCCTCGTACGGCATGGTCCGCCGCACCATCGGCGAGGGGCGGTTGCCGGAAGCGGACGAGGTGCGGGTCGAGGAGATGGTCAACTACTTTACCTATGCTTATCCGGAGCCGGTCCACGGCGCGCCTTTCTCAGTGACGACAGAGGTTGCAGGCGCGCCGTGGGCTCCGGACCATCGCCTCATGCGCATCGGCATCCGCGGCACGAGCGTGCCGCCGTGGGAGATGAAGCCGTGCAACCTCGTCTTCCTCATCGACACGTCGGGCTCGATGTCGACTCCCGACCGGTTGCCGCTGCTGCTGAAGGCGTTCCGGCTCTTGGTGGAACAACTGCGCGCCGACGATCGCGTGGCAATCGTCGTCTATGCCGGAAGCGCGGGCATGCCCCTGCCGTCGACTTCGGGGACCGACAAGGCGCGCATCCTCGCCGCGCTCGAGCAACTCGACGCGGGCGGCTCGACCGCCGGCGCCGAGGGGATCGAGCTGGCGTACGACGTGGCGAAGAAGAACTTCATCGACGGCGGCGTGAATCGCGTGATCCTCGCCACCGACGGCGATTTCAACGTCGGCGTCTCGAGCGTCGAAGAGCTGCAGAAATTGATCGAGGAGAAGCGGAAGGACGACATCGAGCTGAGCGTGATCGGCGTCGGCGATGGAAACCGCAAGGACGCGACGATGGAGACGCTGGCCGACAAAGGGAACGGCAACTACGCCTACGTCGACAGCCTGCTCGAAGCGCGCAAGGTGTTCGTCGATCAGATCGGCGGCACGCTGGTGACGATCGCCAAGGACGTGAAGCTGCAGATCGAATTCGATCCGCGGCAGGTGGCGTCGTACCGGTTGATCGGCTACGAGAACCGCCTGCTCGAGGACAAGGACTTCGACGACGACGTGAAAGACGCGGGCGAGCTCGGATCGGGACACACTGTCACCGCGCTGTACGAGCTCGTGCCTGCGCCCGGCGCGTCACACGGCGCGATCGCCACGCTGAAGCTGCGCTACAAGCCGCCGCACGCGTGGCTGAGCCGGTTGATGTCGGTGCGGGTGAACGACGACGGACGGACGGCATGGGAAGCGTCGGACGATCTGAAGTTCGCAGCTTCCGTCGCGGAGCTCGGCATGCTGCTGCGCGACTCGCCGCACAAAGGCGCGGCGAATTACGACGAGGCGCTCACGCTGGCGAAGACCTCGCGCGGCACGGACATCGAGGGGTATCGCGGCGAGTTCGTGAAGATGGTGGAGAAGGCGCGGACGCTCAAATGAACGTCCGCGCCACGTTCGCTATCTCTTGATCTTGTTCCCCACGTCGCGGATCGCCTCGCCGACTTTGCGGCGGGCTTTGCCGAAGCCGTGCTCGATGTCGCCGGCGTCGCGCTGGTTGAGCCCTTCGCTCTCCAGTGCGGCGTCGCCGCTCGCGCGCCCGATCCGGCGCTTGATCTCGCCGGCGGTCTGATCGATACGGCCCTGAATCTCGTCGCGGTTGCGTGATGGCATGTGCAGTACCTCCATCACACTTACATCAAAAAGCGCGCCTGACTACGGCGCCACAAACTCCCCTTCGTGCACTCCCGGCAGCGCGTCCACCGTCAGCTTTGTCTGCGCCTTGAAATCGCCGTACTTCATCTTCACCACGTATTCCCCCGCGGCGACGTACGGCGCGCCGTCGTCTTCGCCGCGCGCGTCGCTGATGACCTCGTGCGGGTCGCCGTGCAGGTCCCACACGGCGCGATTGAGGCCGGAGCGGTTCGAGGCATCGAGCTCGCGGATCTTGTTCCCCTTCGCGTCCTCGATCGTGATGGTCACGTCCTCCGTCGGCGTCCCCTTCAGGTAGTAATTGATGTAGGCACCGAACGGCGGGTTCTTCGCCTTGAAGACGTGCGCGCCCCACAGGCCGCCGATCGGGTTGTAGTAGAGCTCCGTCGCCGGACGGGGATCGAAGAGCACCGCCTTCTGATCCATCTTCGCCGCGGTGAGCTGCTCGAGGCCGGAGATGTCGTCCATGACGTAGAGGCTGCGGCCGTGCGTGGCGATGATCAGGTCGTGATCGCGCGGATGGATCTTGATGTCATCGACCGACACCGTCGGCAAATCGCCCTTGATCGATGTCCAGCGCGCGCCGCGATCGTGCGACATTAAGATGCCGAATTCGGTGCCCGCGAACAGCAGGTCCTGATTGACCGGATCCTCGCGGAACGCCTTCACCGGATCCTTCAATCCGTTCGTGATCGAGCGCCACGTCTTGCCGTAGTCGTCGGTGGCGAAGACGTACGCGTGGAAGTCGTCGCTGCGATGGCCGTCGATCGTGACGTACGCGCGCGCCGCGTCGAAGCTCGACGCTTCGAGGCGCGACACCCACAAGCCGCGCGGCACGCCGGCGATGTTCTCCACGACGTTCGTCCACGACTTGCCGCCGTCGCGCGTGACCTGCACGTTGCCGTCGTCGGTGCCGGCCCAGATCACGTTGCGGTCCTTCGGCGATTCGCTCAGCGCGACGATCGTGCCGTAGGTCTCGGCGTTCGATCCCGCGGTCAGGATCTTCGCGACATCGCGCTGCGAGAGGTCGGGGGAGATCGCGTCCCAGTTGTCGCCGCGATTGGTCAGGCGGAACAACACGTTGCCGCCGAGGTAGAGCGTCTTCGAGTCGAAGTGAGAGATCACGAACGGCGCGTTCCAGTTGTAGCGGAACGCCATCGTGCCTTCCTTCGCCCGCGGCTTGAGGTCGCGGCGCTTGCCGGAGCTGAGATCGATGCGCGAAATGTAGCCACCCTGTGACTCGGCGTAGATGACGTTCGGATTGGTCGGATCGATGGCCGACCAGAAACCGTCGCCGCCGTTCACGAACTTCCAGTCGGCGTTCCAGATCCCGGCCGCTTTCTTCTTGTCTTCTTCATCGTCGGCGGTGGACCAGCGCGTCTGCGACGGACCGCACCAGGTGCCGTTGTCCTGCAGGCCGCCGCAGATGGTGTACGGCTTGTCCATGCCGAAGCTGACGTTGTAGAACTCGCCGAGCGCGACGTTGTTCTGGAAATCCCACGACTTCGCCTTGTCGTACGAGAAGTAAGTGCCGCCGTCGGTGCCGAGCAGCACGTGGTTCGAGTTGTTCGGATCGATCCACATCGCGTGGCAGTCGCCGTGGATGTCTTTCGCGCCGGTGTTCAGAAACGTCTTGCCGCCGTCGTCGGAGACCGCGGTTCCGAATCCGAGGACGTAGACGCGCTGATCGTTGTTCGGATCGACGCGCACTTTCGCGAAGTAGAAACCGCGCGGAGCGAGATCGCTGACCCGCTTCCAGTGCCCGCCGCCGTCGTCCGTGCGGAAGATGCCGCCGTTGCGGCTGCGGATCGTCTCCAGCCCCGCCACGCCGCCGACGTCGGACGCGATCACCGCGTAGAGCGTCTTCGGATTCTTGCGATAGATGTCGAGGCCGATGCGTCCGGTCTCCGCGGGCAACCCTTCGGTGAGCTTCTTCCACGTCTTGCCGCCGTCGCTCGATTTGTAGATGCCGCTGTTCGCACCGCCCTCCGTGAATCCCCACGGAAAACGGCGGCGGGTCCACATCGCGGCGTAGACGTTCGACGGCGCGCTCGGATCGACGATGACGTCGATGGCACCGGTGTTCTCATCGATGGAAAACACCTGCTGCCACGACTTGCCGCCGTCGCTCGTCTTGTAGACGCCGCGCTCTTTGTTCGTTCCCCAGAGACGCCCGAGGACCGCGGCGTATGCGACGTCGTCGTTCTTGGGATCGAGCGAGATCTTCGGGATGTCGCCGGCGTCGGGCAGACCCATGTTCGTCCAGGTATCGCCGCCGTCGGTCGACTTGTAGATGCCGTTGCCCCACGAGGAGCTGTTGCGCGAATTGCCTTCGCCGGTGCCGACCCAGACGATCTTCGGATTGTTCTGCGACACGGCGACGGAGCCGGTCGATGCGACCGTTTCCTTGTCGAACACGCCCTGCCACGTCGTGCCGTTGTTGGTCGTGCGCAGGACGCCGCCGGTACCGACGGCCGCGAAGATCGTGTAGGGATCTTTTTCGTTGACCGCGAAGTCGGCGATGCGCCCGCCCATGTTCGCCGGTCCGATCGATCGCCACTTCAGCGGCTTCGTCTCGAGCGCCGGCGCTGCCGGCGCGGCAGCGGGTGTCGGCGCGCTTGTCGTCGTTCGTCCCTCGGCGGGATCGGGCGGCGGTGCGGGGGTCTGCGGTTGTTGTTGGGCGACTGCGGTGGTAGCGGCGAGAACGAGGCAAGCAAACAACTTCAGCTTCATCGTGAGATCCACCTCCAACGGCCGCCGATTCTACATGGCTGTACGATTGCGCACATGCCTACCAGGATCAACGGAATCGGGACCGGCTATTACGGCCGCACCAACGTCTCGGCGCGCAACGGCCGTTGCGAATTGTGCAATCGCGACGCGACGCTGACGTCGTACGACACGCGCGAATGGTTCTCCGTGTTCTTCATTCCGCTCATCCCCCTGACGAAGTACCGGATCATGGAGCAATGCAGCTCGTGCCGCCGGCATCGGCGCCTCGAGCAGAAGCAGTTCCAGCAGCAGCTCGACGAGCAGATCGCTCCGCTGCGCGCTGCAATCCAGGCCAACCCGTCCGACGCGCTCGCGCACGAGAAGCTGATCCTCGCGCTGACGGGCTTCCGCATGTCGAACGAAGCGGAGACCGCGGGGCGGGCGGCGGTGGCGGCACTGCCCCAGAGCTCGATCCTCAATCGGCTCACCGGGAACCTCCTCTGGTCGAAGGGCGACCTCGGCGGCGCCGCGGCGTTCCTCCGTCGCGCCACGAACATCGATCCGACCGATCGCGCCGCGCGTGCTTCGCTCGGCAGCGTGCTGTATTACGAGCGCAACTTCACCGAGGCCGCGAAACAACTGGAGGAGGCGCGTCGTCTCGCCCCCGATGACCGCGCGGTGATCTACACGCTAGGCGATTGCTACGTGCAACTGCAGCGCTGGAACGATGCGCTCGCCGCGTTTCAATCGCTCGGCGGTTCCGAGAAGCTCGTGCTTCGCCGCATCGGCGAGTGCAAGAAGCAGCTCGGCTACGAGCTGACGCCGGCCGAACGGAAAGCGTCGCGCCGCTGGTGGCCGTTCGGCGGCAAGGGCGGTCCGAAAGCCGTGAAGCCGGCGACGGCGCGAGCGACATCCGAGGTGCGGCCGAAGGTCGTGTTCGCGGTGCTCATCGCCGTCTTCGTGGTCGGCATCGGCGGCGCGATCGCGTGGGGCGTCTACAAGAGCCGCAACATCGACGTCTACTTCGACAGCGCGATCCCGAAGACGACGTTCAACGTCGACGGCAGGACGTTCACGCCCGACGCGCCACCCATGAATCACGCGTTGTCGCCGGGACGGCATCACGTCATCGTCACCGCGAACGGGAAGACGATCGAGACGCGCGACATCGACGTCGAAGGCAAGAGCATCGCGACGTCGATCTTCAGCCACCGCGCATATGTCTACAACACCGGCGCGTTGCGCGTGTACAAGCGGGCGTCGATCGATTACGCGGCGAACGAGCGGGACGCGGGCTACCGCGAGGAGCTCATCGCGCTGAAGCCGTTCTTCGAGATCGACCACCTCGACTACATCTTCGAGCCCCCGCCGCAGACGGTGGAGCTTTCGTCGGGACAGTCGAAAACGACGAAGCACGCGTTCATGAAGACGGGGCTGACCCTGTTGCAGTACGCGCAGATGCGTCTCCAGGAGGAGAACATCGCCGAGGCGGAGAAGGCGCTGCGCGTGTTCACGAAGTTCGAGCCGTGTGATGTCGACGGACGCGGATTGCTGGTTGCCCTTCGCGGCATCCAGAAGGCGGACGACGAGGCGATCGCCATCGCCAGAGAGGGCATCACCGCCTGCGCCTCCGATCCGATCCCGTACCACCGGCTCTATCAGGAGACGAAGCGCCGCCTGGGACGCGATGAGGAAGTGCGCGCCGAGTATCGCGCTGCGCTCGACGCGCATGCGAATTCGGCGATGTATCACTACCTTTACGGCCGGCTGCTCGTCGGTCCCGACGCCGCGATTCCGGAGCACAGGATCGCGCTGACGCTCGATCCGAAGCTCGGCTGGGCACACGGCGCGCTCGCGTACGAGCTGATGCTGTCGGAGGCGTACGCCGATGCGGCGCATGAATACGCGGAGGCGCTGAAGACGAAGCAGCACGACGACGCCACGCTGCTCTACTACACGTACGCCGCGATCGCCGCGGGAGAGCTGGGCGAAGCGCATGCGATCGTCGATCCCGCGACGCGGAAGATCAGCTCGGAGTCCGAGTGGTATTCGAAATGGCTGCTGAACCTCGCGGAGGGGAAGTGGCTCGCCGCGAAGCAGATGTACGACGCGGACACGAAGGACGGCATGTCGCCGGAGGCATGGCTCGTCGGCGCGCAGTTGTACAAGGCGAGCGGCGACGGCGACGCGTACGCGAAGCACCTGGCGATGGCGGACAAGGTGACCGAGCTGCATCACGTGGCGGCACAGGCTCGCTTCTACGATGCGATCGAGAGCGGCGAGTGGTCCGCAGCCGTGCAGCACCTCGACGCGATGCCGGAGCACGACAACGAATACATCCTCCGCCTCTACGCCGCCGCCGCGACGATGATGCGCGGCGACGCGCAGGGCGCCGCGGCGCAACTGGACGCGCTGGCGAAGGCGGAGACCGCGGACACCGCCGTCGATCCGATCTCGCGGCGGATGCTGGCGTCGCTCGCGTCGGCGCTTACAACGGGCGACGAAGCGACCGTCGTGCGCGCGATGCACGACGATCCGACGAAGCTCAACGACGCCTTCTTCCTCCTCGGCGCTCGCGCGATGGCGCATGGCGATCGCGCGCACGCGAAGCAGTTGTTCGCGCACAGCGCGGCGTCGTCGTTCGATCTGACGTTCCCGATGCGCGCGGCGCAGCGCCTGGCGTCGCTCTGATCCGATGGCGCGTTTCGATCGCCTCATCAACGAGCTGGCGACGACGGCCGTCTCCGAGCGCGCATGCAACCAGTACTCGCGCGTCGAAGGCGACCTGCGCGGCAACGCGATCCGCCGCCGCAACCTGCGGCTCTACCTCGAGGAGCTCGACGCGATCGGTCCACGCATGCTGCTGGTCGGCGAGGCGGTGAGTCATCGCGGCGGACGCTTGTCGGGCATCGCATTCGTCAGCGAGGCGGTGATGCTCTCCGGCGTCGGCCTCGCGAACGGCACGCGCATCCTCGGCGCCGATCGCGGTTACCGCAAGGCGACCCCCGGACCGAAGCTCTCGACCGAGGCAAGCGCGACGATGGTGTGGGGAACGATCCGCAGCATCCAGCCGCTCCCGCTGCTCTGGAACGCGTTTCAGTTCCACCCGTTCAAGCTGGAGAACCCGCTGTCGAATCGCGTCCCGACGCCCGCCGAGCTAGAGACCGGCTCGCGCTTCATCGATCGCCTGATGCGCCTCTTCGACTTCGAGCAGGTCGTCGCGATCGGCAATCAGGCCGCGTCGTCGCTCACGAAGATGGGCATCGCGCATGAGAAAGTGCGCCATCCGTCGATGGCCGGGAAGGCGCAGTTTGTGATTGGGATGGAGCGGCTAGCCACCAATGTGTGACATCTCCACCTTGCGCGCCGGCGGCAGCGCCGCACGCAGCTCGGAGTAGCGATCGTCGCGGGCGCGCCACACGGAGGCGATCACGTCGCTGATCTCGTCGTCGGTCGCGCCGTTGCGGATCAGCGATCGCAGGTCGCGGCCGGTCGAGGCGAAGAGACAGGTGAACAACTCGCCCGCGGCGGAGAGGCGGGCGCGCGTGCACGATCCGCAGAACGGTTGCGTGACTGATGTGATCACGCCGATCTCGCCTGCGCCGTCGACATAGCGCCAGCGCTCGGCGACTTCGCCGAAGTACGCCGGCTCGATCGGCTCGATCGGCCATTCGGCGGCGATCGTGGCCAGCACTTCGCGTCCCGGTACGACCTCGTTCATCCCGCCAGCGCTCGGCGACTTCGCCGAAGTACGCCGGCTCGATCGGCTCGATCGGCCATTCGGCGGCGATCGTGGCCAGCACTTCGCGTCCCGGTACGACCTCGTTCATCCGCCAGGCGTTCGTGTTGCCGACGTCCATGTACTCGATGAAGCGGACGATGTGGCCGGTGCCGCGGAAACGCCGCGCGAGCGGGATGATCTCGTGGTCGTTCAAGCCGCGCTTCAGCACCGCGTCGATCTTGATCGGCGCGAGTCCGGCGTCCGCGGCGACGTCGATCGTGCGAAGCACATCATCGACCGAGTACGCCGCATCGATCGTGGCGCGGAACGTCGCTTCATCCAGCGAATCGAGACTGATCGAGATCCGCTTCAGCCCCGCGCTCACCAGCGCGCGCGCTTTGTCGCGCGTGAGGAGCACGCCGTTCGTCGTCATCGCCACGTCGCGGACGCCGTCGATCGACGCCAGCATCTCGACGAGTCTTTCGAGATCTTTCCGCAGCAGCGGCTCGCCGCCGGTGAGGCGGATCTTCTCGACGCCGTGCGCGACGAAGAGGCGCGTCAAGCGTGTGATCTCCTCGAACGTCAGCAGCTGCGCGCGATCGAGGAAGGCGAAGTCGCGGCCGAACGCTTCGCGCGGCATGCAGTAGACGCAGCGGAAGTTGCAGCGGTCGGTGACCGAGATCCGCAGGTCGTGCAGCGGGCGGCCGAGAGCGTCGCGCATCTCACCATTCGACATCAGATCGGGAACAAAAACTCCAGCATCATCGGCGCCCGAACGGCCCAGGCCCGCTCGCTGTGATCGGCGCGGCGGTCCTCGTGGTACTTCAGCTCTTCCTGCCCCCACCCTTTCGCCCGCAGCTTGTCGCGCAACGCGCGGACGTCCTTGAGCCCTTCGAAGCCCTCGCGGCCGCCGGTGTCGAGCCAGATCCGCGGGCGGCGTCCGGTGAAGCGATCGAGCTGATCGAGGATCACGCGGTTGTCCCACCAGACCGACGGCGACATCACGGCCGCGGCGGAGAACGCGTTCGGATGCGTCAATGCGAGGTGCAGCGCGAGGAGTCCGCCGAGGGATGAACCGCCGACCGCGGTGCCGGCGCGATCGGGGAACGTGCGGTACGTCTCGTCGATGAGCGGCTTCAATTCCTCGAGCAGCATCGTCGCGTAATCGCCGGCGCGGCCGCCCGCCTTGTGCTTCGGATCGTGCGTCGGCGTGTACTCGTTGATGCGCCCGGCACCGGTGTTGTCGATGCCGACGATGATCATCGGCCGCATCTTCCGCTCGCCGACGAGCGCATCGGCGGCTTCGCCGAGACGCCAGTGCTGGCCGGGGATAAACGAGCGGCCGGGCTCGAAGAGGTTTTGCCCGTCGTTCATGTAGAGCACGGGGTAGCGCTGCTCGGGATGATCGTCGTAGCCGGCGGGGAGGTAGATCGTCACCTGCCGCGTGTTGCCGAAGATTTCCGACGCGAACTGCATCGTGTCGAGCCGGCCATTGCGGATCGTGTTGCGTCGATTTTCACGGCGGAAGGCACGCTTGAGCGCGAGACGGAATGAGGAAGTGGCCATGGGATCAGAAGCGAATTTCGCGATATCCGCTGCGGAAGTAAACCAGCGGCTCCCCTTCCTCGGTTTTGGCGTCGACCACTTCGCCGACGAAGATCGTGTGATCGCCGCCTTCGAGCCGATCGCTGACGCGACACGACAGCTGCGTGATCGCGCCGCCGACCAACGGCACGTCGAGCTCGCCTCGCACGATCTCCGTGCCGGCGAACTTGTCCTCGGAACGCGAGGCGAAGCGATTCGAGATGTCGGCCTGCTTGCTGTTGAGGATGCTGACGCCGAACTTGCCCGCGCCGGCGATCGCGTCATGCGTCTTCACCGTCTTCTCGATGCAGACGAGGACGAGCGGCGGATGCAGCGACAGCGAGGAGAACGCGGCCACGGTCATCCCGAACGGTTTCCCCTCGTGCTCGGTCGTCACGACCGTCACACCGCTGGCGAAATGCGACATGGCCAGCTTGAATTGCGCGTCATCGATTGGCATCTTCCCTCCTCGCTCAGCGGCGGAGTTTACAAACTTTTCGCATTCGGCGGCGTATGTATGGCTAGTTCGCAGGTGGCAGTTGGCCGTTGACAGGCTTTTTCTACTGCCAACTGCCAACGATCAAGTGCCAACAGGAGGATTCATGCGCCGCACGCTCGCTCTGATCGCCGTAGCCTTTTTCACTTTCACACTTCAGGCCGCAACGCATGACGTCATCAAGCGAGGCTGGAACGTGGCCGAGGGAGGGACGCTGCACCTCGACGCGGGCGTCGGCGACGTGAAGATCGTCTGCGGCGGCACCGGCGTGGCGATCGAGATCCAGCGCGATGCCGACAGCGAGTCGTACCTCAAGCGCCACACCGTCACGTTCAGCCAGAGCGGCAACGACGTCACGGTGACGGGCAAGTACGAATCGGCGTTCCGTTTCTTCAGCTTCGGCGACAACATCCGCGTTCGCTACAACGTCCGCGTCCCGTCGCACTACAGCGTCGACGTCGACACCTCGGGCGGCGATATCGATCTCGCCGACCTCAACGGCAACGTGCTCGCGCACACCTCGGGTGGCGACGTGACGACCGGCCGCCTGACCGGCACGATGAACCTCTCGACCTCGGGCGGCGACGTCGACATCGCCGGCGCGAACGGCAAGCTGACCGTGCACACGTCGGGCGGCACGATCCACCTCGGCAGCGCCACCGGTCCGGCGGAGCTGAAGACCTCGGGCGGCTCGATCAAAGTCGACAAGATCGCGGGCGACCTCTACGCGCGTACCTCGGGCGGCTCGATCAAGATCGAAGAGTCGCGCGGCACGATCGACGCGTCGACCTCCGGCGGTTCGGTGACGGCGCGCTTCGCCGCCGCCCCGCAGGCCGATTCGAAACTCTCCACCTCGGGCGGCAGCATCACCGTGGCACTGCCGGCGAGCGCGAACCTCGACCTCGACGCGCACGCCAGCGGCGGCGGCGTCGACAGCGAGCTGCCGGTGACGGTGCAAGGCAAGCACGATGAGGATTCGCTGAACGGGAAGATCAACGCCGGCGGTCCGCGCCTGCAGCTGCGGACCTCGGGCGGAAGCATCAACGTTCGGAAGTTATGAGCCCGCGATGATCGCGTTCGCCGCCGCGCGTGCGCTCAGCAGCGCGGCGTCGGACAACAACCCCTCCTCCCCCACCCAGTCGCCGGCGATGTAGAGGCCGCGGATCGGGGTAGCGGGGGCGGGGCGGGTGGTGGCGGGCGTGACGAGGGCGTTCGACACCGTCATCGCCGGAAGGAAGCGGCGGTGCACGAGGACGTCGCGCCAGCCGGGCTGCATGAGGTCGAGCAGCGACTCGAGCTCGCGCTCATCGGCCGCCACCTCCTGTTTGCGCTCGCTGCCGCGCTCGATCTCGATGTCGTGCATGGCCGCGGTCCGCGTGCGGTACTTCATGACGTGAATCAGCGCGCCGCCCTTCGGCGTGAGCTGCGCGGCGGCTGAATGCACGGAGAAGTACGTCGGCTTGTCGATGCCGAGAGCGAACAAGTTCTTCGGCATCGGCAGTGAGGAGAGCGCGACGTCGAGGCAGGTCGCTTCGACCGGCCGCATCGACGTCCACGTCTTGCTCGTCTCGTCATCGCCGCCGGTGCGGATCATCTCCGCGGCGCTCGACGGCTCGACCGCGAGCAGGACGTCGCTCACCGGGATCTTCGCGCCGGGCTGATACTCCGGCCGTTCGTCGGGGAGGGCGATCGACTGCGTGTCGTTGCGATCCTCGAGCTCCAGGCCTCCGAGCTCGATCATGCGCACGGCGCCGTCCGCGTGATGCACGGCGACGACGCGATTGCTGGAAACGAAGTTCACATTCGAGGCGACGGCGAGGCTGTGCAGGCTGTCGACGAGCTTCTGCCAGCCTTCGTCGACGTACGTCACCTTCCCCGAGGCGATCTGCAGTTGCCGCAACGCGATCGCGGCGCTCTGCGCATCGGCGTCGCTGCAATACGTGGCGAGGCGGATGAGCGCTTCCATCACCTGGCGCAGGCGCGGATCGCGGACGTGCGCGTCGAGCCACTGGCGAACGGTGAGGCTCGCGAACTGTTTCGGATCGAGGCGGCGGATGCGGAACATCAGTCCCGCGGCCTCGCTCTTCGCGCCGAACGACAGCAGCGACGTGAGCAGAAGTGACAGCGGTGTAACAGGGAGGCGATAGCGCTCGTCGCCGAGGAGCGCGGCGCCGGTGACCTTCGGGATGCCGCCGCGGATCGGGACGCCGAGCTCGCGCAGGACGCGCGCGGCGCCGCCGGTGCGATAGAGCGCGTGCGGCCCGAGATTGAAGCGGAAGCCTCTGCGCAGATGAGTGATAGCGCGTCCGCCGAGGTAGCGGCGGCGCTCGAAAATCGTGACCGATTTTCCGGCGCGCGCGAGGTAGATCGAGGCCGCGAGTCCGGCCAGCCCACCGCCGACGACGACTACGTTCTTGCCCACGAGCCCGCGATGGTAGCGCATTTTGCAAGCCGTACCTGATGCATGGCAGAATGCCGGACGGGTTCAGGTCCATCATTTATTCAATGCGACGGTTACTTACCGCAGTGGTCTTCACACTGATCGCGGCCGCGCCTCTGCGCGCCGCGTCGGTGAACGATTTCTACGCTTCGCTCCTGAAGCGCGGCGTCGAGCACGTGAAAGCGGGCGCTTACGAGGCGGGGGCGGGCGAGTTGAAGCTGGCCGCATTCGGCCTGATCGACTCCGTCGAGCTCTATCAGACCGCGCAGGTCTACCTCGCCATCGCCAGCCAGCACCTCAATCGCGAAACGCAGGCGCGCGCCGCCGCCGCCCGCGTCGTCACCGCGGAGCGGGTGGAAGCGCATTACGGAGCGCTGGCGCTGCCTGACAACATCCGCAAAGAGTTCGAGACGATCGCGCAGAAGCTGCTCACCGCGACGCAGTGGGAGACGCTGAACAAGGCGAAGGGGAACAAGCCTGCGCCCGATGCGCCCAAGCTTTGAATCTGATCAAGGCGCGCCGGTGGCGCGCGAATCGATCGATTGAATCGCCCGGATCAACCTCGCCGCCGCGGCGTTCCCCTTGATCACCAGGCCGTTGATCCCGTCGCGCAGGCGATCGCGCTCCGCGGCGCTCAGATCGCGGCCGGTGAAGACGACGATCGGGATGCGCGCCGTCCCCTCGCTCCGCTTCAGCATCTCCGCCACTTCGAAGCCGCTCATCCCCGGCATGTTGAGGTCGAGGACGATCACGTCGGGCTTCGTCTGCTCCGCGCGCTCCAGTCCTTCCTGGCCTGAAAACGCGCGATCGAGCTCGTAGCCCTCGCCCTGCAGCTCCGCTTCCAGCATGTCGTGCACGAGGGTGTCGTCGTCGATGACCAGCAGGCGCGCGCGCTTCGACGCGACGCGCGACGTGATCTCGCGCAGGCGGCGCAGCATGCGCGGCCAGTCGACCGGCTTGATGAAGTAGTCCTCCGCGCCGAAGGCGAGGGCGAGCTCGCGGTTGTCGAGCATCGAGACGATGATCACCGGCAGCGGCGAGGTCTTCTCTTCCAGCTTCAGCGTCTTCAGCACCTCGAGCCCTTCCATGCCGGGGAGCACGAGGTCGAGCGTGACGGCGAGCGGCTGCATCGTCTGCGCGAGACGGAGCGCTTCCTCGCCGGTGCGTGCGCGAACCGGAACGTAGCCCGCCGACTGCAGGTACGTGCTCAGTGCATCGAATGCGGTGTCGTCATCCTCGACGACGAGGATGCGATCGCCGGGCGGAACGACCGTGCCGTCGGGATTCACGATCGGGCTCGGGATCGTCGCACCCTGGAAGTAGCGCGGCAGCGTGAAGGTGAAGGTGCTGCCCTCGCCCGGCTGGCTCTGCACTTCGATGCGGCCCTTCTGCAGCTCGACGAATTTCTTCACCAGCGAGAGGCCGAGGCCCGTGCCGCCGTGCTGGCGGCTCACGGTCGTGTCGACCTGCGTGAACTCATCGAAGATCACCTGCAGGTGCTCCGGCGCGATGCCGATGCCGTGGTCGATCACGCTGACGGCGATCGCTTCGCTGCGGCCGTCCATCGGCGGCACGCGGTGCGCGCGGATCGTGACCAGCGAGCTGGAAGTGGAGAACTTCACTGCGTTCGACAGCAGGTTGTAGAGGATCTGCTTGAACTTGGCGTGATCGGTCTCGAGCTCCTTCACGTCGTCGGCGACGTCGATCTCGAACGAGATGTTCTTGCGCGACGACGTCCCCTTCATCACCTGGCAGACGCTGTCGATCGCGGCGCGGACGTTGAAGGTCTCGGGGAAGAGCTCCATCTTCCCCGCCTCGACCTTCGACAGATCGAGGATGTCGTTGATGATCGCCAGCAGGTGCTGGCCCGAGGTGAGGATCGACTTGAGGAACCCGAGGTACTTCGGCTCGATGCGATCGTTGAGGCGCTCGGTGAGGATCTCGGAGAAGCCGATGATGGCGTTCATCGGCGTGCGCAGCTCGTGCGACATGTTGGCCAGGAAGACGCTCTTGGCCTGATTCGCTTCCTCCGCCTGGCGGTTCTTGATCTGCAGCTCGCGCAGGATGCGCGCCTTGCTGATCGCCGACACGGCATGCTCTCGCACACGGGCCAGGACGCGGAGGTCGTAACGGCTGAAGGCGTTCGGATCGGTGAAGTTGTCGAAGATGAGGAAGCCTTCGACGCGGCCGGTGAGGGTGACGGCCATCGCCAGCATCGACTTCGGCACCGGCAGGTGGCTCGTCTTCTCCGCGCCGGCCAGTCCGATGAAGTCTTCCTCGCGGATCAGGTAGACGCCTTCTTCGAGTTGTTCCGCGCGCTCGGAGTAGCGGCGCATCGCTTCTTCCAGCGACATCGAAATGCCGCGGAAGAGCTCGAGGTCGTAGCCGCTGACGGCGACGACTTCGGTGCGCTGCGTTTCGTGATCGAACTTGAGGAACGCCGCTTTCTCGGCCTGCGGGAAGAGGCGCAGGCCCTGCTCGAGGATGCTCTTCAGCACGCTCTCCAGCACGACCTCGCGGTTGATGACCTCGACCATCCGATCGACGGTCTCCAGCTCCTTCGTCTGCGCCCTGATCTCCTCGGTGCGCGCGGCGATGAGGTCTTCGAGCGCGCGGTTCCTGCGCTTGAACTGCGCAAGCCGGATGCGATTGATGATGTGACCGCCGAAGAAGATGACCAGGATGTAGGCGAGGAACGCCCACCAGCGCAGCCACCACGCCGGCATCACGGAGAAGCTCCAGGTCAGCGGCTCGCGCGACCAGACGCCGTCGGCGTTGCGCGCCTCGACCTCGAACGTGTAGTCGCGCGCGAACAGGAACGCCGGGAGGTTGGTGTAGCGGATCTTGTAGTCGCTCTTCTCCGGCGACCAGGCGTCGTACCCGCGCAGGCGCGTGCGATAGCGGACGCGCGATTCGTCGGAGAACGTCAACGCCGCGTACTCGATGGCGATCTCGTTGTTGCCGTCGCGATCCTCGCGAAACGCGACGTGGCGGAAACGGACCGGCGGAGGTGGCGTCGTCGCCGCGAGCACCGCGGGATCGAAGATCGAGACGCCGTTCGGCGTCGCGAAGTGCACGCGTCCCTGCGGGCCGATGGCGACCGGTCCGTACGCCCACGCCTCGTCGTCGATCAGTCCGTCGGCTTTCGTCACCCGCTCGATGACGGTGAAGCTCTTCGGATCGATCTCCACCAGTCCCGCGTTGTCGCTGATCCAGATCTTGCCGGTGGTCGGTGATTGGGCGATGCCGACGATCAGGCCGCCGCCGAGCGTGCGACGCGACAACTGGGCAATTGCTTTTACAGGCGGCTTGATCGCTGCCGGATCGAGCACCGTCACCCCTTCCGCCGTGCCGATCCAGAGGCGGCCGTCGATGAACATCAGCGTGCGCATCGAATCGGTCGGCGCGCCGTTCTCGGTCGTCCATACCGGCGCGAAGCGCGCGTCAGCCGCGAACGGTTTCGTCGAGCGATAGAGGCCGTTGTCCGCGGTCGTCACCCACGCGAATCCGCGATCGTCGACCGCGACGCTCGTGCCGCCGGTCGGCGGCAGTCCCTGGTCTGTCTTGAACGTCATCCAGGTGTCGCCCGCGAGCGCCTCGATGCCGCCGGTGCCGGCAAACCACATGCTGTCGCCGAAGCGGCGCACGGCGTACGTCACGTCGAACGGATAGCTCGTGACCACTCCGCTCTGCGCGCCGATCGTCACCGGCGTGGTGGTCGAGCCTTTCGCCTGCGGCGGAAGGTTGTCGGGAGTGGAGAGACACGCAACGCCGCCGACGGTGCAGATCCACAAACGTCCCGCGCCGTCGTACGCGGCGGCGTAGACCGAGTTGCTGCGCAGACCGTTCTCGGCGCGCAGCGTGGTCGTCGTTTCATCGGGACCGATCGCCGCCAGTCCGCCGCCGGTGCCGATCCAGAGATACTTCGACCAGGGACTCGGCGCCATCTCCCGGGGCACGACGCAGAACGCGCTCATGTCGGGAAGCTGCGGTCCGGCACCGGGACGCAAGTGCCCGGTGTACGCCTGGAACGCCGCCCAGTCGCTGCGCAGCCGCGATGCTCCGCCGTTCTGCGCGAACCAGATGTTCCCCTCGCGATCGCGGAGGAGCGCCCACAACGTCTCGCCGAGGAGACCCTGCGCGCGATGCACGAGCGCATGCGTGTTCGGATCGCGGCGGTCGAGCCACATCGCGCCCGAGCCGAGGCTCGCGATCCACAAACGATTGCCGTTCTCGAGCAGCGCGACGATGCGCTCGTGCAGCTCGTGATTGATGACCTGCACCTGTCCGTTCGCGATGGTCCAGACCGAGCCGTCGACGCTGCCGCCCCAGATCGCGTGATCCGATGTCTCGATGACCGAGCCGGGCGGCGAGGGAGGCGTCGCGAGAAGCGATGCGCGTCCGTTCGCATCGATGCTCACGACCGCGCCGCCGTTCATCCCGACGATCACGCCGCCGCCTTCGCGCGGCGCGACGCAGTTCACGGCGTGATCGAACGCGCGGAGGTCGATCGACGACTCGATCATCTTCCCCTGCGCGATGCGGTAACGCTGCAGCCCGTCCTGGGTCCCCACCCACACCCACCCGTCGTCAGCGGCGACGAGACAGTTGCGCCGGATGCGCGCGTGGACGAGCGGAATGCCGCCGAACGCGGGAGCGAAGTGGACGCGGCCGCCCGGCTCGTATGCTTCGAGCGGCTTCTCCGAGACGACGAGTCCCGACTCCGAGCCGACCCAGAGGTGATGCGACGCATCCTCGATGACCTCGCGCACGGTGAGATCGGCGAGGCCGTCGTCCGTCGTGTAGCTCTCCATCGAATGGCCGTCGTAGCGGGAGATGCCGGTGGAGTAGAAGGCGAACCAGACGTATCCGAGGTGGTCCTGCGCGACCTTCTGCACGCTGGCCGAGGTCAGCGGCGCGACCTGATCGTTCGGCGTGAAATGCGTGAACGGCAGCTCCTGTGCGCGCGCGAGCGCCGACACGAAGAGCAGGGAAAGAATGACGCGCGGGAACTTGGAGGGCATTGCTAGCCGCAAGTTTAAACCCGGGTCGGGTTGGAGAACCCGACCTACGTTTTCTACGTACAATCGATTCGTGGCTCGCTTTCACGACTGGGTAGAGCTCGGAAAAAGCACGATTCGTTCGCTGAAGGCGAGCGACGTGGCGAACTTCTACTCGTACGAGTGGCCGGAGACGCGCCGCGTGCTGATGGCGGAGCACGCGTACGACATCGAAAACGAGCGCCGCGCCTGGTGCCGCTGGTTCCGCACCGCGAGCGCGGTGATGTACGGCGTGGCGAAGAAGCTCGCCCCGCTCCGCCGCTTCGCCTTCATCTCCGCCAACATCTACTTCATCTTCTGTCTCGTCTCGCTGGCGACGCGCATGGAGGACGTCCCGGTCTGGACGCTCATCGAGATCTCCGGCGCATTCCTTCTGATGATGACGCTGCTGGCGATGGAGATCATCGACAAGCTGAAGTTCCGCGACGAGCTGGAGCTCGCGCGCGAGCTGCAGGCCAGCCTCGTCCCGAAGTTTCCACCGCGCCTCCCCACGTACGACGTCTCCGCGCAGAACATCGTGGCGAACATGGTGGGAGGCGACATCTACGATTTCGTCCCACTGCCGGACGGCCGCGTCGCGGTGCTCTTCGGCGACGCATCGGGACACGGGATGGCGGCGGGACTGGTGATGGCGGTCGCGCACGCGTCATTCCGCACGCAGCTGGAGATCGACCCGTCGTCGTCGTCGATCATCAACAGCCTCAATCGCATCCTCTGCCGCACGGGCGGCAATCGCTCGTTCTTCGCCTGCTGCTACGTGCTGCTCGAGCCCGACGGCACGTTCGCCGCGACGGTGGCCGGCCATCCGCCGATCCTGAAGATCGACGGCGGCGGCAAGGTCGCCGAGCGCATCGGCCGCGGCGCCTATCCCCTCGGCATCAAGGCGTCGATGGAATGGGAAGAAGCGCGCGGCTGGCTCGCGCCGGGCGAGCGCCTGCTCCTCCATTCCGACGGACTGACCGAAGCGCGCAACACGAACAGCCGAGAGTTCGGCGATGCGTATCTCGACGCGATCGTCGGCTGGAACGGCAGCGCCTCCGCGCACGCGATGGTGCAGACGGTGATGGAGGAGTGGAAGACGTTCACGAACACGCGCCCGATCGAGGACGACGTGTCGATCGCGGTCATTGAGAAACGGTAACCCGTTTCTCCACCAACCCCTCAAACACCTCCAACGCCAGATCCACCCGCCCCAGCGGCGCCGACACCTGCACTCCCGCGACGCGCTCGCGCACGCGGGTGAGCGTCTCGCGCGCGATCGTCACGCCCTCGTGCATCGCGTGCTCCTTCGACTTCTCGCTGGCGATGCGCATCCGCTCCATCACGTCGTCGGGCACGCTGACGCCCGGCACCTCGTTGTTCATGAACTGCGCGTTGCGGTACGACAGCAGCGGCCAGATGCCGGCGACGACCGGCAGGTGCATATCCTCGATACGCGAGAGAAAGTGCTCGAGCTGACGGACGTCGAACACCGGCTGCGTGATGGCGTACTCGGCGCCCGCCTTCACTTTCCAGTCGAGGCGGCGCAGCTCGTACTCGAGATCGAGATGTCCGGGATTGACGCCGACGCCAATGGTGAAGCGCGTCGGCTCGCCGAACGGATTGCCGCCGAGGTCGAGGCCGCGATTCATCAGGCTGACCATGTTCGTCAGGCCGATCGAGTCGATGTCGAACACCGCGGTGGCCTCGGGGTACGGCCCCATCTTCGGCGGATCGCCGGTGATCAGCAGAAGGTTGTGCAGGCCGAGCGCCGCGCATCCGAGGAGGTCGGAGTGCATGCCGAGGAGATTGCGGTCGCGACAGCAGTAATGAAGGACCGTCTCGATGCCGACCTGCTGTTGCAGCAGCACGGCGACGGCAATCGCGCCCATGCGGTTCTGCGCGCGAGGACCGTCGGGGACGTTCACCGCGTCGACGCCCGCCGCCTTGATCGAGTGCACCGACTTGATCATCGCGTCGGGGTTCGGTCCCTTCGGCGGTGTGATCTCGATCGTCGTCACGAACTCGCCGTTGGCGATCTTCTTTCCCCAGTTCGAGCGCGTGGCCATCGCCGACGGCTCGACTCCCGCCTGCTCGTGCGGTTTGCCGTTGCCCTCGACGATTACGAATGCGCGGCGCGGTGAGAGCGGACGGACGGCGTCCGCCATCATCTTGATGTGCTCCGGCGTCGTGCCGCAGCAGCCGCCGATGAACTTCACGCCCTTGTGAATGAGCCGCTTCGCGTACTTCGAAAAGTAATCGGGCGAGGCCATGTACATCTGCCGGCCGTTGACGTCGCGCGGCAGACCGGCGTTCGGTTGACACGACAGCTTCTTCGCCGTGACGTGCGCGATCTCCTCGATCGCGTCGAGCATGATGTCGGGACCGACGGAGCAGTTGAGGCCGATGACGTCGGCGCCCGCGCGGTCGAGCCGCTGCGCGATCGTCTTCGGCAGATCGCCGTACGCCGTGCGGCCGTCGGTGCCGATGGTCATCTGCGCGATGATCGGCAGCGAACAGACATCGCGTACCGCGAGAATGCCCTGCTCCATCTCCGCGATGTTGGCCATCGTCTCGAGCACGAAGAGGTCGACGCCGCCATCCCGCAGCGCCTCGGCCTGTTCGCGGAAGAACGCACGCGCTTCGTCGAGCGACGTCGGACCGTACGGCTCGATGCGGATGCCGAGCGGACCGATCGCGCCGGCGACGTAGACCGCATCGCCCGCCGCCTTGCGCGCGAGCTCCGCGCCGCGGATGTTGATGTCGCGCAGCTCGTCCTCGATGCCGAAGCCCTGCAGCTTCACCCGATTCGCGCCGTAGGTATTGGTCTCGAGGATCTCCGCACCCGCGCGGACGTACTGGCGGTGAACTTCGAGCACGATCTCCGGATTACGGACGTTCAGCTCGTCGTAGCACTTGTTGATGAAGACGCCCTTGGAGTAGAGCATCGTCCCCATGGCGCCGTCGAAGAGGTAGACGTGTTCGTCTGCGATTGCCTGTATGAAATCCTGCATAAAAGAAAACCCCACGCCGGAAGACGTGGGGCCTGTCGAAAAAAGTCGAATTCGAACGGCGGCAATTTAGCTTTTTTTAAGCTGGTTGCAAGCGGCCCCAAATCACTCCAGCGCTTCGAAATGTAGGCGGCATGGGCGAGAATGTCAAACGATGGTCCGCCGGTCCCTGCCCCTTCTTCTTGCCCTCGGTCTCTCTCTTCAGGCTCAGGTCGTCCCAATGCCGCGCGCGACGCTCACCGAGCTCGCGAGCGCGCCCGACATCGCGCCGTCGGCTTCGCATCAACAGCATCGCGACGTCGTGGAGCGGACGCTCCTCTCCGTTACATCCGAGGCACGTCAGGAAGTGTCCGCGCTGCCGGCACCGCCGGCGCTCGGCACGAACTTCTTCGCGGCATCGAGCAGGTCGCTCTACCCTGCCGACGCAGCCGGCGCGGTGGGACCGCATCACGTCGTCGGCGTATTCAACACCGGCATCTTCGTGACCGATCGCAACGGCAACCGGCTCTCGTCGATCACGCTCGCGCAGTTCTGGTCCGATCCGACGATCTTCTCCGGTCTCTACTACGACCCGCGCATCATTTACGACAAGTCCGCCGACCGCTGGTTTCTCGCGGCGCTCTACGACAACAACTTCAAGAACTCGACGCTCGTGATCGGCGTGTCCGAGACCGGCGATCCGACTGGCTCGTGGTCGCGGTATCGCATCGCCGTCGGTTCCGACGTCGCGGACTTCACCTGCCTCGGCATGAGCGCGGATCGCTTCATCATCACGGCGAACGGCTCGCAGCTCGGCAGCCTCTTCTGGCAGATGACGAAGGCCGAGGTGTACACGTCGTTGAAGAACGTGCAGACCGCGTTTCACCTCGACAGCGACTTCATGCCGGTGACGATCACCGATGACTCGACCACCACCGCATATCTGGTGACCAACGACGATCGCGCCGGCTCCGCCGATCTGTGGCGTCTCGATTCCGGCGCGACGAAACCGTCGCTGGTCGCGCACTACTACGCCCCGCCGTGGAACCGCCTGTTCAACACGCGCATCGCGCCGCAGCTCTTCGGGGCGAACGTCGACATCGGCGAGACGACGATGCAGGCAGCGGTGGGACGCAACGGCGTGATCTGGGCGGTGCACTCGATCCTGAGCACGACGTCTCCGCTGCACGGCAGCATCCGCTGGTGGCGCATCCCGATCGGCAGCACCGAGGCGGTGACCGCAACGATCGACGATCCGAGCGGCGCGACGTCTTACGGCTTTCCGTCGATCGCGGTGAACCGACTCGGCGGCGCGCTGATCGGCTACTCGGTCTTTTCCGCCTCGCGCTTTCCAACCGCCGGATATTCGTACCGCGATCCCTCCGGATCGATGTCATCGACGGGAATCGTGAAAGAGGGAGAAGGCGCGGTGCCGGCGACGGTCGAGCATTGGGGCGACTACACGACGACGATGGTCGATCCGGTGAACGACGTCGATTTCTGGAGCGTGCAGTCGTACGGCAACGATCAGCTCTGGGGCGTGTGGTGGGGCGAGGTCACGATTCCGCCGGTAGCGCCGGCGCGCTCGCGAGCCGTTAGGCATTAGCGGGGCCGGCACGGCCGGCTGCGCTGATTGCTTCGCCTTACGGCACCCGTGCTGCTTCGTCCAGAGTCTCGGCTTCGAGCGGCGCAACGCGCCTGAGAGCTTTGCGCTGCCGCGGCGAACGAACGTCAGGCGCGTTGCGCCGCTCGAAGCCATGATCGGCGAAGGCGTCATCGCTCGTGCCGAAGGCGGAGCGATCAACGCGGCCGGCCGGGCCGGCTAGCGGCCGAAGATTCGCCGCAATCGATCGAGCCCGTGCTCGACCTGCTGCCGGTTGCGATCCGCTTCCTCCGCCCAGCGTCTGAACTTTTCGAACGTGATCGCGGGCGGCTCGTCGAAGTTTTCGCGATCGAAGAAGACCTTTCGGATCACGCGCCCGAGGATGCCGCTCGGGCAGGCGTGCGTCGGCGCGGTGCCGTCGAGGAAGACTTCGCGCCGCGGACCGGGACAGTCGTCGCGCCAGATCATCCCGGTCTCCGGATCGATCTGACGGAACGTCACTCCTTTCGGCGCGGACGGCTCGCCATGCACGTGCGGGATGGCGCTCATGTACGAGCCCCACACCGGGATCGCGGCCTCGGCGGATGACAAGCGCAGCGGCGCACCGTGATCGAAGCCGACCCACACGGTCGTCACCATGTCGGGCGTGTAGCCGACGAACCACGCGTCGCGATAGTCGTTCGTCGTCCCGGTTTTTCCGGCGACGTAGCCGAGGCCGTAGCGCTTCAATCGCGACGCGGTGCCGCGCTGCACGACGCCGCGCAGCAACGAGTGCATGACGTACGCGGGCGCGGCATCGACGACTTTCTTCCGATCGACATCCTGCTCGAAGAGGCTCTTTCCTTCGCGATCGCGCACCTCGGTGAGCAGGTACGGCTCGACGCGCGTGCCGAGATTCGGGAACGCGGTGTACGCCGCGGTGAGCTCGCGCATCGTCACCTCGGTCACGCCGAGCGGCAGCGCGGGGATCGACTCGAACTTCTCCTCGAATCCGAATTTGTGCGCGGTGCGGATCACGCGACTCAGTCCGATGTCCTGCGTCAGCCGTACGGTCGGCACGTTGAGCGATGCCTCAAATGCTTCGCGCAGCGACACGCGCCCGCGATAGCGCTCGTCGTAGTTGTGCGGCTGCCAGTCGGCGACGGTGATCGGCGCATCGACGAGCAGCGTCGCATTCGTCACGCGCTTCGACGCGATGGCCGCGAGATACGCGAACGTCTTGAACGCGGAGCCGGGCTGGCGATGCATGTTCGACGTGCGGTCGAACGGCGAGACGTCGTAGTCGGTGCCACCAACGAGCGCGCGCACGCCACCGCTGCGCGGATCGACGGAGTAGATCGCCACCTGCAGCGGCTCGTTCCGCGCCGCCTCGGCGATCCAGTCGAAGCGCGACTCCAGTTGCGCCGCCGTCTTGCGCGCGACGCGCTCGGCCGCGCGCTGCGCCGCGGGATCGAGCTCGCAGACGATCGTCAGTCCCCCTTCGATCACCGGACGCACGCCGATCGCTTCGACGATGTCGCCGCGCAGAGCACGCAGATAGAACGGGAACGGCGCCTGCGGGATCGAGCCGCGATCGAACTCGACGTCCTCGGAGGTCGCGTCGCGGAACTGCCCGTCGTCGATCCAGCCATGGCCGTGCATCACCTTGAGGATCGCGTCGCGGCGCGCGCGGACGATGTCGGGTCGCTTCTCCGGCGTGTCGCGATTCGGCGCGCGGATGATGCTGGCGAGGAGTGCCGCTTCATCGACGCGCAGATCGCGCGGCACCTTGTTGAAGTAGAGACGCGACGCTTCGTCGATGCCGAGCACCGGCTTGCCCGCGCTGTGCCCGAGGTAGACCTCGTTGAGGTAGATCTCGAGGATCTCGTCCTTCGACATCCGTGCGTCGAATGAGAGCGCGAGAAGCATCTCCACGATCTTGCGACGCCAGGTGCGCTCCTGCGAGAGGAAGCGCGACTTGAGGATCTGCTGATCGATCGTCGAGCCGCCCTGCGTGATGCCGCCGGCGCGGATGTCGGCGAACGCGGCGCGCAGCAAGCCGATCGGATCGACTCCGATGTGATGGCGGAAGCGAACGTCCTCCGCGGCGATGAACGCGTCGCCGATGTAGGACGGCAAGGTCTTCAACGAAACCGGCGGCGTGGTGCGCCAGTCGACGCCGTACAAACGCGCCGCTTCGCGCTTCGTCGCGGCGGAGAAAATGATCGTCGGCTCGCGCCACCGATGCTGCACCAGCTCGCGTGTGACACGGTGATTCAGGATCGACATCCAGACGCAAAACGAGAGCTCGCCGAGCCAGATCAGGAAGGCAATTGCGATCGTCCATCGCGGCAGCCGCATCGAGCGTGACAATCGCAGCATGTTCGTCTAGATTGGATTTTGTGCAACGCAGTTGCCACGCGGCTCCCAAATACAGAAGCTTTTGATAAGGAGACAACGAATGGCTGCAAAGAAGTCGGCCTCCCGCAAATCCTCGAAGAAAGCCACGGCGAAGGCGAGCAAGAAGGCAGCGAAGAAAGCGCCGGCGAAGAAAGCCCCCGCGAAGAAGGCGGCCAAGAAAGCGGCGAAGAAAGCCCCCGCCAAGAAAGCCGCCAAGAAGGCTCCCGCCAAGAAGGCGCCTGCGAAGAAAGCTCCCGCCAAGAAAGCGCCGGCGAAAAAGGCCCCCGCAAAGAAAGCCCCCGCCAAAAAGGCGCCCGCTAAGAAAGCTCCCGCCAGGAAAGCAGCGCCTGCCCCAGCGAAGAAAGCGCCGGCCAAGAAGGCCGCTCCGAAGCGGAAGCCGATGGCCGCCGCGCGCAGCGTCATCAGCCGCGTCGTCGAGCAGGTGAAGGAAACGGCCGCGAACGTGGCCGAGACGGTGAGCAACGCGATGCCGGGCAGCTCATCCAGCTCGAGCGAAACGCCGGCACCGTCGAGCTCCGGCACGCCGGAACCGGAACCGCAGTCGACTTAGCGTGATGTGTAGCGCCGGCGATTCCCCGCCGGCGCAGACACGCTATCCCGCGTTCTCGAATGCCTTGCGGATCCGCTTCGAGAAGTACTTCTCCGGAAGCACCTTCCACCGGTTCAACGTCTTCGCCTTCTTGAACGACGCCATCGCCGCGGTCTTGTAGTTGTCGTCCGCTTCGAAGGCGTACTGCGAGTACTGCGACGCGCCGAGGAACGCCCAGATCCAGCCGTTGCGCGGGAGGTCCTGCGATAGCGACTGGAACGAGCGCGTCGCTTCCTCGAACTCACCCGCGAAGTAACTCTCCAGTGCCTTGCGCAGCCGCTCCTTCGTCGCGCCGAGCGCGGCATCGGCCGCGGCAACGGGACGCGGCGGCGTGAGCACCGGCGTCGGGTTGGGCGGGAGGCCGGGGGCGACCGCGGAGTCGGCGAGGACTCCCACGTTCTGCGCGGAGATGATGACGTTGTTCAGTTCGTCGTTGCTCTTCGCGCCACCGAGAGCGGAGTTCGCGCCGAGAAACGTCTGCAAGGCCTGCGCGTACTGCGGCGAATCGGTCGCCTTGCGCTGCTGCGCCGACTTCAGATGTCCCTTCGCTTCGTTGATCGCGGCCTGCGCGCGCTGGCGCAAACCCGGATCGATCGCCGGAGTAGCGGGCACGGGCGACGGCGTGATCGGAGTCGGCGTCACCGGACGCGGCTGCACCGGAGTCGGCGTCGGAGCAACCGGCTCGGGAGCCGGAGCCTGCGCCGACTCGAGCTTCGTCTTCGCGCGCTGCATCAACGTGTCGAGCGCGCCGAGCTCGTATTCACCGGGACCGGAGCTCTTCTCGAAATCGGAGATCGCCGCCTCGTACTTGCCGAGGTTCATGTTCGCCACGCCGCGGTAGTAGTACGGCTTGTAGGGGATGAAGATCGCGCCGTACGTCCGCTCCTTGTCGCCCTCTTTCGGATGCGCGTTGATCGCTGCCGTCATCTTCTGTGCGACCACGGACCACTGTCCCTTGCGCGCTGCGGCGAGACCGGCGTCGTAATCGTCGTACCACGACGCCATCGCGGCGCCGGCGGGCAACAGGAACGCGAGAAACGCAATGGTAAGAAGCTTCGCGCGGCTCATGGCTGCTGAATCTCCTTCTCGAGCTCACGGTAATCGACGTTGTCGGTGTCCTTGTGGACCGACACGCGCTTGCCGGCCTCGATCTGCACGTCGAACGTCGTGTCCTGCTTCGGACCCTTCAGCGTGACGAGGTACTTGCCCGGCTGCAGCTCGATGCGTGTCGGCGTCGAGCGCTTTTCATCCGAGAGATCGACCGCCTTGTTCGTGTCGGCGTTGATGATCTTGTCGAGATCACCCCACGGTGACGCCGAAAGGAGCAGCACGCCCTGTCCCGCGGGCACCGGCGTGTTCGATCCGGGCGCGGTAGTTGTGATCTCGGTGCTGCTCGGCGCGGTGGTCGTCGTGGCGACGGTCGGCGGCGTCTTCATCCTGCTGTACGCAAACCATCCGCCGATGGCGAGGACGACCGCGATCGCCGCGGCGATCCCCATCATCATGCTGGCGTTCTTCTTCTGCGGCATCTGCATCTGCCGCTCGAGCACCGTCGCCTCGGCTTCCGCCGGCTGCTGCCACTTCTTCTCCTGCAGCGTCGGCGCGGCGCCACCGCCACCCGCCCCTCCGGCCTGCGTGCGGCCGAAGTTCTCCATCACCGTCGCTTCGTCGCTGCCGATCGTCTTCTGCGACACGCCGCCCGGCATGGTCGACTGCTTGAGGCCCGGCTCCATGAGCGTCGCCTCGTCGGCCGCGGAGCGCGTGCCGGTCGGACCGACGCGCGGTGAAGGCATCGTTCCGCCACCGCCACCCGGCATCGTGCCGCCTTGCGGGAACGTGCCGCCGCCGGTGAACTGGCCGGTGGTGACCTTGGGCAGATCGGCGAGCGTCTGCGCGCCGCTGAGCGTGATCATCTTCTCGCCGAGGCCGTACTTCTGATCGGGCGGGATCGAGCTGCGGATGTTCTCCAGCGCCGCGGCGAAATCGGCCGCGGTCTCGAAGCGGTGATCGCGATTCTTCTCGAGCGATTTCATGATGATCGCTTCGAGTTGCGGCGGGACCTTCGCCTCGGGATTGAGCTCGATGATCGGCAACGGTTTTTCGGTGACGTGCTTGAGGATGTAGCCGTGCGGGTTCGTCGCCTGGAACGGCGCACGTCCGGCGAGCATCTCGTACATCACGATGCCGAACGAGTAGAGGTCGGAGCGCGGATCGAGGTGCTCTCCTTCCTTCATGAATCCCGCCTGTTCCGGCGAGGCGTACTTCAGCTTTCCGAGGAACATGCCGGTCTGCGTGAGTCCGTGTCCCGACTCGCTGCCTTCGGCGAGCTGCTTGGCGATGCCGAAGTCGATGACCTTCACCAGCAGCTTCCCGTGATGGTCCTGCGACAGCATGATGTTCTCGGGCGAGATGTCGCGATGGATCAGCCCCATCGAGTGCAGGTGATCGAGGCCGTGCAGCGCCTGGATCGACATCTCGACGCTGAGGCGCGACGGCACCGGACCGTTTGTGGCGATCCACTTCTGGATGTTCGTGCCGTCGATGAACTCCCAGACCATGTAGTACGAGCCGTCTTCGATCTGCGCGAAGTCGTACAGCATGGCCAGGTTCTTGTGCTTGATCATCGTGGACGTGCGCGCCTCCTGGAGGAAGCGCTGCAGTCCCTGATCGTCGGAGGCGACGTTCGGCCGCATGATCTTGATCACGCGGAGCTCGTTGAGGTGGATGTGGCGGACCTTGAAGATCTCGCCCATGCCGCCCACGCCGAGGCGGTCGAGGATCTGGTACTTGCCGTCGAGCAGACGGGATGAATACGTGCGCTGGAAGAGCGTCACCTTCTCGCCGCAGTGCGGGCACTGGTCGTACTGCGAGTCGATGGCTTCCTTGCAGCGCAGACAGGTGATGTTGCTCATGTGATCTCCCGAAAGACTAGTGGTCCCTCAACACGTAACTGCAAGCCGGGTCGGCCCCAAATCTCACTACATCGCCCGGCTTGAGCTGCGCGCGTTCGACGCGCGCATTGTTGACGTACGTTCCGTTCGCTGATTTCAGATCCTCGAGCAGCAGCTGCGTTCCGCTGGCGGTGATGCGCGCGTGCTTGCGCGAGACGGCGGGATGCGACAGGACGATCGCGCAGGTCCGGTCGCGGCCGACCATCACCTCGCCGTGCAGCGAGAACTTCTCGTTGATCTCCGGCTTGACGTTGACCAGCTGCCAGTGCTGCATCGGCGCCTGCGGGATGATCGGAGTGGGCGGAGTCGGATCGCGGCGCACGGGCATCGGCGTCGGGACGATCGGCGAGGAGGCGACGCGCTGCTGCGCGGTGCGCGCGACCGGTTGCCGCGCGTTGTACTCCTCGAGCGCCTCGAAGAACTCGCGCGCGGTCTCGAAGCGCTGGTCCTGACGCGGATGCATCGCCTTCAGCACGATCGCTTCGAGCTCCTTGTCGAGCTCCGCACGCAACGCGCTCGGCGGCTGCTTCTCGCCGCGATAGATCGCATCGATCAGCTTCGGCAGCGAGCGGCTGTTGAACGGCAGCGTGCCGGTGAGCATCTCGTAAAGCACGACGCCCGATGAGTAGACGTCGCTCTTCGCGCCGGCATCCTTCGGCTCGCGGATCTGCTCCGGCGACATGTAGTGCGGCGTCCCGAGGAGGAAGCCGGACTTCGTGAGCACCGTCTGTCCCGCTCCCGCCCCTTCCTTGATCTTGGCGATGCCGAAGTCCGTCACCTTCACGGTTCCGGTCTTCTCGCGGATCAGGTTCGCCGGCTTGATGTCGCGGTGGATGATCCCCTTGCCATGCGCGTAGACGAGCGCCTCGAGCAGGCACTGCGCGATGGAGATCGCTTCCTGAATCGGAAGCGCCCCTTTTTCGCTGAGCAGCAGATCGACCGGCGTTCCTTCGACGTACTCCATCACCAGCACGGCGTTGTGCTCGTCGTTGATGAACTCGTAGAAGCGGGTGATGTAGCGGTGGCGGAGCTTGGAGAGGATCTGCGCTTCCTTCACGAAGCGCTTGCGGGCCGTCACTTCGCCGGCCAGCTCTTCGGACATGATCTTGAGGACGACCGTGTAGTCGGGCGGCAACGCCTCGGTCGATTCGAGCGTGCGGCCGATGAACACGTGGCTCATCCCGCCTTCGCCGATCTCGCGCTCGACGCGGTAATTGCCGATGGTCTGACCGACGGTCATTTCAGCGCGCCCTCATCGTCCCAGAAGAAACCGTCGTGACAGAGCGGCATGAAGAGGAACCGGTGCGAGCCGATGCGGATCACGTCCTTCGTGCTGAGGTCGCGCCGCGGCTCGATCTCGACTTCGTTCACGTACGTCCCGTTGGTCGAGTTGTGGTCCATCAGGATGAAGCGCCGCTCCTCGGGACGGAACACGAGGTCGGCGTGATGCGAGGACGCCTGATCGTCGGGAACGACGACGTCGCTGCGGCGATCGCGCCCCAGGACGTTGCGTCCGATGCGCAGCGGGTACGACTCGCCGCGCGCGGCGCCATTGAGTCCGACCAGCCAGCCGACCACGTAGCGCTTCGGCGCGATCGCGCTGACGTTGTTCTCCGCCGCGACGCGAACCGCGACCGTCCGCTCCATCGGAGGAACGATGCGTGGGCCGGACGGAATGTTGCCGACGACCGGGGGCGGCGGGATCGGGGAGGCGACGCTCACCTGGCGAGCCTGCGACTGCGGTTGCTGCTGGGAGGCCGGCTCCGGAACGCTCAGCCGCGAGGCGGGGCGGACGACGGGGATGTCCGGCTCGCTGTTGTCCGCCGGACAGTACGGACAGAGGTCCCACGACTCATCGATGAAGTGCCCGTTCTCACACCGCTTGTCAGCCACGATGACCCTCACTCAGGCGTGGTAAGCAACGGCGACCGCGTTGCGTCCACCAAAGTAGATGATGTCGCCGTCCTTCAGGAAGCGTTTGTCGATCTTTTGATCGTTGACATATGTACCGTTCGACGAATTCCGGTCGATCAGCATGACCTTACCGTCGATGGAGACGACCTCGGCATGCAGACGCGAGACCTTCGGATTTTCAAATCGCCGACTCCCGGCCGATCCGGATGCCCGATCCGCCGAGGCCGAGACGCTGTCCGGCGCGCGTCCCGTTGAGGATCGTGAAGCGCCCGAGCATCCGCTCGGCAATGCTCCCCTCGTTCGGCACGACGGTCTCCACCGTTCCCGCCTGCTCGGGCGGAACGGGGAAGCGCGCGCGCCGCTGCGTCAGCAGCAGCGTCCCGCCGATGACCGCCAATCCGAGTGACGCGCCGGCGACGCCGGTGGCGACGGGATACCGCCGCCACGCCGGCAGCGTCTTCAGCGCGCGCTCGGCGTCGTTTCGAAGGCGGATCAGATCGGGTGAGCCTTTGAACGTGGCGCTGGCGATTGCGAGCTCGCCGTTCGCCTTGCTCCAGTCGCCGTCGGCCGCCGCGTCGAGCGCCGCACGGTAGTGGCGACTCATCTCGCCGTCGACGTTCACGGCGACTTTCGATGACATCAGCATGTCGCGCGCGACGTTCGACGGCACGAGGAACTTGATTTGCTCGGCGTCGGTGTGACCCCAGGTCGAGATGCCGATCACTTCCCCCTCGCGATTCACGACCGGACCGCCCGAGTTGCCGCGGTAGATCGCAACGTTCGACTGCAACACCGGCACGTTCGCGATGTTGCGCTTGATCGCCGTGACGTTGCCCGGACTGACCGTCGCTTCGAGATCGCTGTCGCGCGAGAGCCAGCCGCCGATCACGTCATCGGAGCTGCTGGCGACGGCGGGATAACCGACGGCCCAGATCGAATCACCGACACGCGCAGTGTCGGAGTCGGCGAGACGGATGGTGGGAAGGTTCTTGCGGTCGATGTCGAGCAGCGCGAGGTCGGTGCCGCGCTCGTTCAGCGGCGGCGAGTAACTGCGGATGCGGAACGGCCGCTTCTCGCCGTTCGACAACTCGACTTCATTCACGACGTGGACGTTCTGGAGCTCGCCGGCGGTGGCGACGTAATTGATGTAGCGCTCGATGCCGTCACCGCGATGGATCGTCCGCAGGTTCTCCACCGGAAAGTGCCGCAGCAGCGTGGCGATCGCGCCGTTGCGCAACAGCTCGCGGCGAAGCGCGGCGTCGTCGCGCGTCGGAGAGACGACGTGGCCGCAGGTGACGATCACGCCGTCGGGGTTGATGATGAAGCCGCTCCCCGATCCGCCTGCGCCGGTGTCGAGCGAGGTCGCGCTCGCGGGAAGCGAGCGCACGACGACGTCGTAGCCGGCGGCCTGCAGCTGCGACTCGACTTCGCTGATCGTCGACGGCTCGTAGCGGAACTGGCCGGTCGCGTATGCGTTTACGCGGACGACCGCGGGCTTGACCGTGTACGCCATCTTGCCGGCTTCGTCGAGACGCGATGCGTCGCGGCGGCAGGCGAGGCAAAAAAGCAAAAGTACGAGGAGTCGGGACCGGGCGACCATGGGGTTACCGGTTCCAGAAGAACCAGGCGCCGGCCACACCGGCAAGGAGGACGACGATGAGCATCCACTTCACCGCCGTCATCCCGAGCGTAGGCGAGGGATCTGGGCGGGGGGCGGGCGCGACGACAGGCTCGGCTTTCGGCGCCGCCTCCCGCCCGGGTCCCTCGCCTACGCTCGGGATGACGTCCTGAACGTCGGCGGCGGCGATCTCCTGCGTCTTCTCCGCGTGCTTGTGGTCGAGCAGCGTCACGTCGTCATCGCCCGGCATCGCACGAATGGCTCTGGCGACGATCACCGTCACGTTGTCGGGCGCGCCGCGCTCGAGGACGCGCTTCACGAACTCGTCGGCGGCGACGTCGATCGGCTGCTTCGCGATCTCACGCATCTCGTCTTCCTTGACGAGTCCGTGCAGGCCGTCGCTGCAGAGGATGAACGTGTCGCCTTCCTGCACGTCGAACGGACCCTTGACGTCGACCTCGACGTCCTCAGACACACCCATCGAGCGCTGCAGCACATTGCGCCGCGGATGCGTCTCCGCTTCCTTCGAGGTCAGCAGTCCTTCGCGCACCATCGTGGCCACGAGCGAGTGATCGTCGGTGAGCTGCTCGATGTTCTCGCCGCGGACGCGGTAGATGCGTGAGTCGCCGACGTGGCCGAACCAGGCGTAATCGTCGCGGATCGCCAGCGCCGAGGTCGTGGTGCCCATGCCGCGCAGGTCGGGATTCGCCTGTGCCTCGTGGAAGATGCGGGAGTTCGCGCGTTGCAGCGCCTCGCGCAGCGCGGCGCCGACGTCTTCCGACTCGCCGCCGAGGTATTGCGCCTTCACCGTTTCGCCCGCCAGGCGCGATGCGGTCGCGCCGCCGCGGTGTCCGCCCATGCCGTCGGCGACGACGAGAAGACGTCCACCCGGAAGTGTGCCCTTCTCTTCAGACGGACTTGTGTACGTCCCGAAGTCCTGATTTTCGGAACGCACCAACCCCACATCCGTGCGAAGAGCCGCCTGGATGAGGAGGCGACCGGGAGTAACGGCAGGCTGCGCCGTGGATTGCTCGTTCATGAGTGGAGTTTGCCGGAAAAACGATTATACGCCGTGACCCCGGTCATCACGCTGACCCTGAAGGAGCCTTGGGCAATGAACGGTGCCGGACGTGCCGGCCACGTTATAATTACCTGCTCTTTTCGAAATGGCCGATCAACTTCAGATCCACTACGTTGACCTCGGCGTACCTCGCGTGGCGGATCTGCGCGGGGAAATGTCAGTCGGACGCACCGAGGGAAACGATCTCGTCCTCAATCACCCGTCGGTATCGCGCAAACATGCGCGATTCGAGTCCCGGGATGGTCACTGGTGGATCATCGATCTCAAGTCGACCAACGGCGTGAAGGTCAACGGCAACCTCATCACTGAATCGGCCGTCAATCCCGGCGACAAGATCCTGATCGGCTCCGTGCAGCTCGAGCTGCGCGGCATGCCTTCGGTCGACTTCACCGGTGAGTCGATGTTCGACAATCCGTCGGGCACCGTCATCCGCCGCATCTCCGATTTCAACTCGGAGTTCAACCTCGACTTCGCCGAGGCGGAGAAGCTGGCGCCGCGTCCACCGTCGGAGCCGGGCGTCAAGCCGGAGCCGGGGATGGCGCGCGAGAAGATCTTCCAGGTCCTCGTGCAAGTGGCCAAGGCGATGCTGCAGAGCGACAACCTCGACTCGCTCCTCAACGTCGTGATGGACATGATCTTCAAGTACCTGCCGGTCGAGCGCGGTCTGCTGATCCTGTTCGACGAGGACGGCACGCCGGTTCCCAAGCTGACGAAGTTCATCGAGGGAGCGAACGCCGAGGACATCCCGATCTCGCGCACGATCCTGAAGATGGTGGCCGAACAGCAGGTCGCGCTGATGACCTCCAACGCGCTCGAAGATGCGCGCCTCCTCGGCGGCAAGTCGATCGCCATCCACGGCATCCGCTCGGCGATGTGCGTCCCGCTCTGGAACAAGGCGCATGTCATCGGCGCGGTGCAGGTCGACTCGCCGATTCACATCGGCCGCTTCACCGAAGAAGACCTCGATCTGTTGACGGCGCTGGCGAACTTCGCCGCGGTGGCGATCGAGCGCGCGCAGCTCGGCGAGAAGGTGGAGCAGGAGCGGAAGATCCGCTCGAAGATGGAGCGCTATCACTCGCCGGCGGTCATCGACGAGATTGTCAAAGGGGTCGTCTCGACGAACGAGACGGAGATCCACAGCGCCGACGTCTCGATCCTGTTCGCCGATATCTCCGGCTTCACCACGATCTCGGAGACGAAGAAACCGGAAGAGGTGTCGGAGTTCCTCTCGCACTTCTTCACCGCCGCGGTGGACTCGATCTTCGCCTACGGCGGCACGCTCGATAAATTCATCGGCGATGCGGTGATGGCGTTCTTCGGCGCGCCGATCCCGCAGGAGGATCACGCCGACCGCGCCGTCCTCGCCGGCCTGATGCTGCAGCAGCTCGTCACCGACTGGAACACGCACCGCGAGAAGGAAGGCCTGCCGCCCGTCCGCGTCCGGGTCGGCATCAACAGCGGACCCGCGGTCGTCGGCAACGTCGGCACCGAGAAGCGCGTTGACTACACGGTGCTCGGATCGTCGGTGAACATCGCCTCGCGCCTGGAGAGCGGCGTGGCGAAGCCGGGACAGCTCGTGATCTCGAAGAACACGCTCGACCGCATCATGGGCTCGTTCCACACCGAGCCCCTCGGCGAGTTCGCCCTCAAAGGCCTGCAGCAGAAGATGCCGGTCTACGAGGTGCGCGGCACGGCGAATATGGCGACGCCATCACCCGACACGCTGCACGTGACTTCGCACTGAGTCCCGGGGGACGACGAGGGCGCCTCCGGCGGGCGGGCGCGGCCCGCAGCGTTTGTCGGCCTAGCCTGAACTCACGCCTGTCGTACGGAACGCGATTTTCGCGACTCCAAACGCTGCGGGCCGGGCCCGCCCGCCGGAGGCGCTCCCGTCGTTCTCCCGAGCATCTTGCGCAAGTACTCGCCCGTCGGCGCGTCCGACTTCTCCGCCACTTCCTCCGGCGTCCCCATCGCGATCACCCGTCCGCCGGCGTCGCCACCCTCGGGACCGAGGTCGATCACGTGGTCGGCGGTCTTGATGACGTCGAGGTTGTGCTCGATCACGACGACCGTGTTGCCGCGGTCGACGAGGCCGTGCATCAGGTGCAGCAGCTTGGCGACGTCGTCGAAATGGAGGCCGGTCGTCGGCTCGTCGAGGATGTACATCGTGCGGCCGGTCGCGCGCTTGGCCAGCTCCTTCGCCAGCTTCACGCGCTGCGCCTCGCCGCCGGAGAGCGTCGTCGATGACTGCCCGAGCTTGATGTAGCCAAGGCCGACCTCATCGAGCGTGCGGAGGATGTTGAAGATCTTCGGGATGTTGCGGAAGATCTCGATCCCCTGCTCCACCGTCATGTCGAGGATCTCGGCGATCGACGCCCCCTTGTACTTCACCTCGAGCGTCTCGCGGTTGTAGCGCTTGCCGCCGCAGACATCGCACGTGACATAGATGTCGGGGAGGAAGTGCATCTCGATCTTGATCTGCCCGTCGCCCTTGCACGCCTCGCAGCGGCCGCCCTTCACGTTGAACGAGAAGCGCCCCGGCCCGTAGCCGCGCATGCGCGCTTCCGGCGTGTTCGACATCAGGGTGCGGATCTCGGTGAAGAGCTGCGTGTAGGTTGCGGGATTCGAGCGCGGCGTGCGGCCGATCGGCGACTGGTCGATGTCGATGACCTTGTCCAGATGCTCCAGCCCGTCGATGCGCGCATGCTCGCCCGGCGTGTCGACCGAGTCGTAGAAATGCCGCGACAACGCCTTGTAGAGAATGTCGTTGACGAGCGTCGACTTGCCCGAGCCGCTCACGCCGGTGATGGCGATGAAGAGTCCGAGCGGGAACTCGACGTCGATGTTCTTCAGGTTGTTCTGCTTCGCGCCGCGGATGACGAGCGAGTTCTCGCCCGCCACGCGGCGCTGGACCGGAACCTCGATGCGTGCTTCGCCGCGGAGGTACTTCGCGGTGAGCGACGACGGGAACGTCATCACCTGCTCGAGCGTCCCCTCGGCCACGATCTCGCCGCCGTGCACGCCGGCGCGCGGCCCGAGGTCGATGATGTGGTCCGCCGTCTCGATCGTCTCCTCGTCGTGCTCGACGACGATCACCGTGTTGCCGAGCTCGCGCAGCTCGAGCAGCGACTCGATCAGCTTCTTGTTGTCGCGCTGATGCAGGCCGATCGACGGCTCATCGAGCACGTACAGCACGCCCATCAGCTTCGAGCCGATCTGCGTGGCGAGCCGGATGCGCTGCGCCTCGCCGCCGGAGAGCGTCGCGCCGCCACGGTCGAGCGTGAGGTAGCCGACACCGACGGCGTTGAGGAAGTGCAGGCGGTCGCGCACCTCCTTCAGGATCTTGCCGGCGATCTGCTCGTCGCGCGCCGTCATGTCGATCGTGCGAAAGAACGTCTCCGCCTCGAGAAGCTGCTGCTTGACGACCTTGTCGATCGGCAGCCCGGCGACCGTCACGCTCAGCGCCTCGGGCTTGAGGCGGCGGCCGTTGCAGTCGGGGCACTTCGTCGGCGTCATGAAGCGCTCGATCTCTTCACGGATGTCGTCGTTGTCCGATTCGAGATGGCGGCGCTTGAGCATCGGGATCAGACCCTCGTACGTGCCGTTGTAGGCGTACGTGCTGTCCGAGCCCTGGAACGCGAAGCGGATCTTCTCTTCCGAGCCGTAGAGGATGCAGTTGCGTGCCTTATCCGGCAGCTTCTGCCACGGCGTGGAGACCGAGAACTTGTAGTGCTTCGCGATCGTGTGGATCTGCTTCAGGCGCCAGTTGTCGGCCCCTTCCTTCCAGATCGCGATCGCGCCGTCTTCGATCGATCTCGAGGTGTCGGGAACGATCTTCCGCTCGTCGATCTCGAGCAGGACGCCGAGGCCCGAGCAGCGCGCGCAGGCGCCGAACGGGGAGTTGAAGGAGAAGAGCCGCGGCGTGATCTCGCCGATGGAGATGCCGCAGTCGGGACAGGCGTAGTTCTGGGACAGGAGCTCTTCGATCGGCAGTCCTCCTGGCTGTGTCATTCCGAGCCGCGCAGACGGCGAGGAATCCGCCTCCGACTTGCGCGACCGGCGCCCTTCGGCAGCGGATCCTTCGCCCTCTGCGGGGCTCAGGATGACACGCGATGACTCGTGGTATCGGATCTTGACCAGCCCCTTCGACACACGCGTCGCGGTCTCCAGCGAATCGGCGAGGCGCTGTGCGATCCCTTCCTTCACCACGATGCGGTCGATGCGGACGTCGATATCGTGCTTCTTCTGCTTGTCGAGCGTCGGCGGATCGGAGAGCTCGATTTCCTTGCCGTCGACGATGGCGTGGGTGAAGCCTTCCTTCACCATCTGCAGCATCTGCTTCCGGTACTCGCCCTTCTTGCCGCGGACGTACGGCGCGAGGAGCGTGAACTTCGTGCCCGTCGGCAGCGAGAGCAGACGGTCGACCATCTGCTGGATCGTCTGCGGATGGATCTCCTGGCCGCAGCTCGTGCAGTGCGGGATGCCGATCGACGCGTAGAGCAGACGGAGGTAGTCGTAGATCTCCGTGACGGTGCCGACGGTCGATCGCGGATTGCGCGAGGTCGTCCGCTGCTCGATGGAGATCGCGGGCGAGAGCCCTTCGATCGAATCGACGTCGGGCTTCTCCATCTGTTCGAGGAACTGCCGGGCGTACGCGCTCAGCGATTCGACGTAGCGGCGCTGCCCTTCGGCGAAGATCGTGTCGAACGCGAGCGACGACTTCCCCGACCCGGAGACGCCGGTGATGACTACGAATTTGTTGCGGGGGATGACGACGTCGATGTTCTTGAGGTTGTGCTCGCGTGCGCCGCGAATGACGATGGAGTCCATGAGCCTGAATCTAACGCTTTCGCGGCGATCAGGCTTCCCGTTCTACGTGATGTGGATTTTTTCAAAACTCCCACGACACGCCGAACGACGGCAACCGCCCCACTCCGCTGTTGCTCTCCTGCACGTCGACCGAGCGCTGGCCCTGGTTGACGGTGAAGCTGAACCCCTCGACGCAGCAGACGTTGCGGTGATTCAGGAGGTTCGTGACCTCGATCCACGACCGGAACGTGCCGTGGGAGAACGCCACGCTGCGGCTGATGCGCGTGTCGAGACGGCTGAAGGCTGGCAGCCGCGCGGCGTTGCGCGCGCCCAGGATAGGCTGGACGACGGGCTGGATGGTGGAGCCGACAACGCTCGCGTCGAGACGCGTCGTCGGCCAGCCCGAATGGTAGAGGCCGGCTACGTTGAAGTTCCACACGTCGCTCTGGTGGTAGTTCACGCTGAAGCTCGCGGCGTTCGGCTGATCCCAACTGCGTGGGACGTCGCGTCCGCCGATGGTGTCGATGGCCGACGATCGCGCGAAGCTCGCCCACCACGAGACTTTCCCCTCTCCCGCGTCTTTCTTGGCGATGATTTCGACACCGTGCGCGCGCGACCGCTCCGGAGCGACGCGGATCCGGTCGAACCGCACCTCGGGGAAAAATTCGAGCGGATCGAACAGATTCTCGTAATGCGGCCGGACGTGTGAAATCTCCTTCCTGTAGACATCGATGCGCACGCCGATTCCTCCCGCGATGCGCTGCTCGACTCCGATCACCGCCTGCGTCGATCGCTGCGCGGGGTCGAACGCGATGTCCGCGTCTTCGATCCGGATCTCGTTGATCGTCTGCGGCTGCCGGTACCGGCCCCACGCCGCACGCAGTGTCGTCCGCGGCGACGGCGACCAGGCGAGATTCACGCGCGGGGTGACGTCGGCGCGCTCGCCCGCCCAGCTCTCTTTCTCGATCCGCGCACCGACTTCCAGGGCGAGGCTCTTGCCGATGCGCACGCGATCGGCGGCGTAGAACGCGAACGACGTTCCGCGCGGCCGCAGAGACTCGTCACGCGCCGATTCGATCGGCGTCGTCACGATACCCAGCGGAGAGTCGCGGATCACGCTCGTGCTCGTGTAGTGGTACGACGCGTCGAAGTGCTTCGCGTCGAATCCCCATTTCACGTAATGCCGGCGGTCGGATAGATCGAGCGTCCAGTCCTGCTTCACGCCGTTCACGTCGAACGACCGGCGATCGGTGACGCTCGCGGTCTGATCGAATTCATCGCGTCCACCGCGCCTGCTGCGGGTCACGCGTCCCGACGAGATGACGCTGCGCGATGAGAGTTGCGGTGTCCACGCGCTGCGCAGATTGAGCCATGCGTACGTGTTGCCGTAACGGCCGTCGTTCTGCTCGCCGGTGGTCATGAAACGGAGGTGGTCGTAGGCGGCGAGCACTTCCGCGGAGAGCACCGAGCGTTCGCCCATGCGGTATTGCACTTTGCCCAGGACGTCGTAGTACCGCGGCGAGAGATTGTTATCGACCTCGTGCGAGATCTGCAGCGCGAAATCGAGATAGCCGCGGCGCGCCGACACGAGCCACTCGCCGCGATCTCCCGCAAACGTTCCCTCGGACAAAAACCGCGCATGCGTGAAACTAAGACCGGCGTATGTGCGCCGCTTCGACGGACTGGCGGTCGACATGTCGACGACCGCGCCCATCCGATCGCCATACTCCGACGGCATCCCTCCACTGAGGTAGTCGATCCCGCCGATCGCCTCGCTGTCGACGATCGAGAAGACGTTGAAGTCCTTGATGTGAAACGGCTCATAGACCTCGAGTCCGTCGATCAGCACGAGGACGTCATTGCCTTCTCCTCCCCGGATCTGCAGCGCCGCCGAGATGTCGCCGGTCGCGGCGCCGGGAAGCCGGTCGATGGCGCGGAAGACGTCATCGCCGAGGTGTGGGAGGCGGATGACCTCCTCGCGGGTGAGGAATTGCCGCTCCTCCGGTGCGCCGCCGAGGAGCGGAAACTCGCTCGGCGTGACGACGATCGTGGCGAGCGAAAACTTCGGGAGCTCGGGCGGCGGCGCGACCACCTTCCTGTGCGGCGCTTCGACGATCAGCACCACACCGCCCGGTCCATCCTTCAACGTGAGTCCGTGCGGCTCGAGGATCTCTTTCAGCAACGCGCGGTCATCTTTTGCACGCGGCTCGCTAAGCACGCGCATCTCCGGCTTCACCAATTCGGAGCTGTAAACGAGACGCATGCCGCGGCTCTCGATCTCCGCGAGGACGGCAGTGAGCGGACGTCCCGTGTAGGCCGCGAAGACCGGCAGCGCCATGAGCAGAAACAACGCCACAAGCAACGCGACGCGCTTCATCTCGCACCATCGATATGGAGCACGCCATTCGTCGCAGTGCAGCGCATGCCGGCGGTCGGCAGAATCGCGCCGCAGGCGACGGCCGGCGTGAGATCGCCGATCGAGCCGTGCAGCGTCGTCCGCTGCGCGCGAAGGCGGAGGTCGTTCGACGCGTACTGCACGCTCATCCCGCTCTCGCTCGCCACCCACGCCACGAATGAAGAGACACTGCTCCCCTCGATCGTGAACGCCGGCGCGACCGACTCGGTCCAGCTCCATTCGGCGGCGTGCGTCGCGAGCGCCGACTTCGTCACGCCACTCCGCGTGATCTCCAGCTGTTCGCCGGCGGCGGCGCGGTGAGTCTCGAACTCAACCATGCACTCGACAAGGCCCTCGCGGACGCGCACGAGCTCCCTGTCGCCGTCGACCCGCACCTCGAAGCGCGTACCGATGTCTCGCGCGACGCCGAAGTGCGTCCGCACGACGAGCCCTCGCTCAGTCGACGCGACGTAGAGCGCGCCGGCGATCACCGTGAAGTCGCGGCCGACCGACACGCGCGAGTTGCGATCGATGCGGAACTCCGTCCCGCTGTCGAGGCGGAACGAAGCGCGTCCGTCCGCGCCGGTCTCGATCAGCGTGCCGCCGTCGGCCGCGCGAACGTGCACCGTGCCGACGCTCCGCTCGAGCTTCGCCGCCGGAAACGCCGGCGCGATGGTTTGCCGTGGGATGGAGAGGAACACGATCGCGATCGCGGCCGCCGCGGCGAGCGATGACACCGTCCACACGCGCCGGCGGAAGCGCCGCTTCGCCACATCCTGTTGCCACGCCTGATGCACAGCCGCGCGGACTCGCGCTTCGGCCTCAGACGGCACGGCCGGTTTTTCGGAAGCGATGCGGAGCAGGCGCTCAACCGACTCATCGCTCAATTCGTGTCGCTCGTTCATACGTCACCTCGTTTCTGCAGCAGCATCGATCCGGAGAGGAGCTCGGTGAACGACTCGCGAAAGGCGTCGCGGGCCCGCGTCAGCAGCGACTCCGCCGCCTTCGCGCTCACGCCGAGGCGCGTCGCGATCTCCATCACCGGAACGGCCTCGATGTACTTCCAGTCGAGGACGTCTGCGTAGTTGCGGGGCAGGCGGTCGAGCGCGACGTGGACCATCCGCGCCGTCTCCCTCCGCTTCGCGTTCAGCTCCGGCGTGTCGCCGCTCATCAGGGCGAGCGACTCCAGTGCGGCCTCGATCTCGGCGAGATCCTCGGGAAGATTCGGCCGGCTCGGTTGCCGCGACTCGCTCCGCCACCAGGCGCTGATCTCGTGACGGCAGAAGGTGCAAAGCCACGTCATCAGCGTCGCCTCGCCGCGATAGGTCGCCAGCTTCGCGATCGCCCTGGTCATGGCGCTCTGCACGACATCCTCCGCCGCGGCATCGTTGCCGTCGAGGCGGGAGAGCGAGAAGCGGAAGAGCGGCGCGAAGTAGGCGTCGAAGAACTCGCCGAACGCGCGCTCGTCCCCCTTCAGCATTCGCGCCGCCAGCGCCTTGTCTTGGTTCGCGTTCATTTCAGAAACGCCATCCGAGGCCGACACCGAGAAGGAGCGAGTTGAACTTCAGGCTGCCGCGGCCTGCTGACGTGGTGGCGTCGACCTTCGCCGGGAAATAGCGCGCATCGAAGTCGATGTGCAGCGACTTTCCGGGCGCAGCGCGGACCCCTGCGTTGAGTACGTACGTGATGTCATTGTCGACCGAGACGCCGCCGATGCCGGTCAAATCGAGGTCCGCGCTGCGCAGATCTCCGGTCATCAGGTACGCGAGTCCCGCACCGGCATAGACGTAGCGGCCATGCACGCGAGCAATCGCGGTGAGCGGCGTGAGCGACAGCGTGCCGCCGTCGATGGCGATGCCGTCGATGTCCGCTTTGACGTCGGGACGCAGACGCGTGACGTCGAATGCCGCGGAAAAGCGCGGCGAGAACTGATGCGTGAAGCCGATGCCGTAGCCGGCGTTCGACGAGAGCTCGAACGGCAGGCTCTCTTCGCCGTCGATCGAGGCGCTCTCGCCGCTGAACTGGCTCGAGGTGAGGCGGAGCACGACGCTGTTGTCCTGCCCGAAGGCAGCGATGGTAGCCAGGAGAAGCAGTGCAAGCACGAACGTCTTCATGCTCGTTAGAGGGCGAACGGCGAAGAAATCCTTCGATCAGACGGATGCGATCAGCCAGTCGCGATACGGCCCGCGAATGTCGTCGATCGCAAGCACCACAAACTCCGGCACGTCGTACGGATGCATCGCGAACAACTTCGCCTGCAGTGCGTCGAGCCGCTCATCGACCGTCTTGATGAGCAGCAGTTTCTCGCCGTCTTCCGCCACGTTTCCATCCCAGCGATACACCGACTCGATCGCCGGAATGATATTGACGCAGGCGGCGAGCCGCGCTTCGACCAGCTCGCGCGCGAGCGGCTTCGGATCGAAGTCCGCGCCGACGGTGGTCAGGACGATGACCGGCTTCAATCGGCCTGCCGGTACTCGGCGACCTGAATCGCGGCTTCCTTCGCCACCGCGTGCGCCGCGCGCCGGAACTGCACGACCTCGGTGATCGGGATGGCGATCCAGGCGAAGAGGTTCGAGCCGCCGATGCTGATCGAGGTCGGCGCGATCCCCTTCCGCGACTTGTCGAGCTCGAAGCGGTGGACCAGCTCCAGCGACCGCCCGTCGTACAGGCGCACTTCCGCGGCGACGTGCGCGATGACGACCGAGATGTCGACGCCGACCGAGCTGTTGCCGATGCCGATGCCGCCCGGCACCCCGCCGGTCGCGTCGCTCGCCGCGATCTCGACGTAGTAGTCGGCCGCGGTCGTCGCGTTGCGGCTCAGGTCGTCGTACGTGACCTTCGTGTCGAACGCGTCGAAGCCCGCCTTCACCAGCTCCTCGCGGAGGTACTTCGCGATCGACGCCGACATCGCGCTCTCCGCTCCCTCGTAGCGCTCGCGCGAGACCAGCACGCCGATGCGCTTGCCGCGCGTGACGGTGTCGAGCGCGAACGCGGAGGTGGCGGCGAGGACGAGGAGCAGCAGGATCGGGAGCCGTTTCATACCTGACAATCTAAGTACAATCGCTCGATTGTTCAAACGCCTCCTGCTCGGCGCACTGTTACTTTTCGTCGCCTTTCTCGCGTACGAGTGGCTCACCTTCCCTGATGTTTCGCGCCTGGCGAAGGAGCCGCCGAAGTCGACGGCCTTCATGAAGCAGCGCCGCGAACAGCTCCGCGACGCCGGCCAGGACGACACGATCCACTACACGTTCGTGCCCTACGAACGGATCTCGCCTTACCTCCGCCGGGCCGTGCTCGTCGCCGAGGACGATTCGTTCTACGAGCACCACGGCGTCGACGTGAAGGGGATGCAGGAAGCGATCGAGAAGGACTGGAAGAAGAAAAAGCTCGCGCACGGCGGCTCGACGATCACGCAGCAACTGGCGAAGAACCTCTACCTCTCGCCGTCGCGCAATCCGCTGCGCAAGCTCAAGGAGTTCTTCATCGCCCGCGCGCTCGAGGCGCACCTCACGAAGAAGCGGATCCTCGAGCTCTATCTGAATGTCGTCGAGATGGGTGAGCGCGTATATGGCGCCGAGGCCGCGGCGCACTACTACTTTCAGAAGAGTGCGTCGGAGCTGACGCCGTCGCAGGCGGCGCTGCTCGCGGGATGCCTGCCGAATCCGCGGGTGATGGATCCGGGGGGACCGAATCGCAGATTGCGCGGCCGGCAGAAGATGATCCTCTCGCGCATGCAGCGCTGGGGCTATCTCTTTGAGAAGGAAGTGCTGACGGAGAAGAAGAAGCCGGAAGAGCCGGCGCCGGCGACCGATACGGCGCTGGAGCAGACGCCGCCGACGGATACGGCGACACCGGAGCCCCCGGAAACGACGGACACAAGCGCGACGACCGAGACGACGGAAACAACCGACACGAGTGCGACGACCGAAACTACCGAGCCATCGGACGCACCTTCGTCGCCCTGAATCCCTTGTTGTCGACGCCGAAGCGCTTCGCCAGGTACTCGATGATCACCGGCTTCTCGTCATCGGTGACAGGCGCTCCCCAGCGCGTCATCTTCTCCACCGTCGCTGTCCACTGCTTCTCGGTCAATCGCTGCTGAATCAATAGATCGGCCGCATGGCACGCGTAGCAGCGCGACTCGACGACCGACTTCCCTTTTCCTTCCGGCAGCGTCGCCAGCTTCGTCCCCACGAGCGGCAGCAGCGCAATCAGAATCGCCAGCTTCATGCCGTCACCTCGATGTCAACCGAGTGCCACGCGTTGTACAGGTATCCACTCTGGTTCCAGACCGACTCGCGCGGCTGCACGTTGCCGCGCACGTCAGTCGCGCGCGCGACCAGCCGCGCCTTCCCCGCCGCGCGCGCAGTCCAGCGATACGACCAGCGGCGCCACGCGTACGGCGAGTGCCGCGGATCGAGCTCCGCCGGCTGCCACGTCGCGCCGTCGTCGTCGCTGATCTCGACCTTCTCGATGTCGGGCGCGCCGGAAAAGGCGAAGCCGCCGATCGTCTTCGACGCGCCGGCCTTCATCCGCTTCGGCGCCGTCGTGATGTTCGACTTCACCGCGAGCTCGGTCAGCGGACGCATCTCTTCCGGCTTGAACGTCACGCCCGGCTCGCCCGGCTTCAACGGATAGCGATACGCCGTGTCCATGTAGAAGCCCTTCTGCGGCTCGGGCTGCGCGCTGATGCGCACGAGCCACTTCATCCAGTGATCGCCTGCCCATCCCGGCACGACGAGCCGCAGCGGCGCGCCGTGCATCCCGTTCAGCGGCTGGCCGTTCATCTCGTACGCGAGGATCGCGTCGTCCATCGCTTTCTCCAGCTCGATCGAGCGATGGAACGGCGGCACTTTTCCGGGTGGATCGTCGGAGCCGAAGGCGTGCAGATGCTTCGCGGAGGGCTTCACGCCGGCCCGTTCGAGCACGTCTTTCACCGCCACGCCGCGCCAGCGCGCGTTCCCGACCGCGCCGTAGCGCCACTGGACACCGGGTAGCGTTGGCGTGTAGAGTGCGCGTCCATTTCCTGCGCATTGCAGGACGCATGTGGCCTCGGTCACGCGCATTTTCCGCAAATCGTCTACACTGAGTCTCAACGACTCCCCAATTTCACCGTCCACGGTGAGGCGCCACTGGCGGAGTGTGGGTGTGCGCGGGATCCAGTGGCTTCGTACGAAGAACAATCCAACTGGAGTTATGTAGTCGGTCAGCAGCTCGAGCGGCGTTTCCGCATTCACGGCGTAGCCGTTCATCTGCAGCATGTATCCACCGGACGCTCCGGCCGGGCTCTTCGTATTACCGATGAGTGCGCCAGGCGCGAGCGATGCGGCGGCAGACAACTGCAGGAAGCGGCGACGATTGACCGGCGGCATGGAAAGAATTTTAAAGCATTGAAGATCAATGATTTGGATTTACAGCCGCTGAAACTGGTGCGGGACTTGCCCACTAGCGTTCGCCGTATGCACGCTAAGGACTTCCGCATCATCTGCGACTGCCAGGTTCATGCAAGGCGGGAACGCACATTGTGGCGCCGTTCTTTGCGTTTCGCGCAACGCGCCGGCCGCGCCGTATCGACCCGCGGCGTCGCGCTCATCGTCGGCGTTCCCCTAGCCTTCGGCGCCATGATGCCGACCGAAGCGATGAACATGTCGATCCCGATGCTCGCCATCAAGCGCGAAGCGGCGAAGGTGCGCGAGCTTTCGATTTTCACCACCCCGCGCATCCGCTCCACGTTCGGCACTCCGGCGATGCTGCCACCTCAGCGCTTCACATTCGACGTGATGAAAGAGGAGTTCTTCCGCACGGAAGTGCAGTACGGCTCGATCATCTACCGCGAGGCGCGCCGCAACAATCTCTCGCCGGAGCTCGTCGCCGCCGTGGTCGAGGCGGAGTCGGATTTCCGTCCGCGACTGATCTCGCACAAGAACGCCCAGGGCCTGATGCAGATCATCCCGGAGACCGGCCGCCTGATGGGCGCCGACGACCTCTTCGATCCGGAAGAGAACATCGCCGCCGGGACGAAGTACCTCCGCTACCTGCTCGACCGCTTCGGCGATCAGCGCACCGCGCTCGCCGCCTACAATGCCGGCGAGGGAAATGTGGAGCGCTTCGGCGGCATGCCGCCGTTCGACGAGACGCAGACCTACGTGCAGCGCGTGACGTCGCGGACGACGCGGTACCGGCAGACGATTCAGGGACGGTACGTTGCCTCGGTGAAGTTGACGTCCGCGCAGTAAAATGCGCGGACATGTCGTCCGCTGAGCGCCGCGAATTTCAACGGCTCCGTCTCGATCCCCCTCTTCCGGGAACGCTCGGCACCACCGCGGTCTCCATCCTCGAAGTCGGCGTGATCGGCGCCCGCGTGCATCACGCGGAGCCGTTCGATCAGGAGAGCGGCGAGCTTCGCTTCTCTTTCGACGGCGACGAGATCGGCCTGCGCTGTGAGCTCGTCCGCACGGGGACCGGCGCGAATGCGAAGTATCCCGACAGCGGCTACGAGTCGGGCGTCCGCTTCGTCGCCGCGATCGAGGGATCGGGCGACGTGCTCCGGAAAATGCTCGCGACCCTGGTGACGAAGGAGCTGGAGAAGCATCAGCCGACGCTGCCGCATGGTCAGGCCATCGACGGCGACAAGACGGTTCGCGGCACGCAGGCGCGCTACGTCTGCTATCGCCTCGAGTCGAATCTCACCTGGAGCCGTCGCGCCGTCTTTCTCCCCGAGCAGCCTTCCCTCGGATTCACGGTGGCGCGCGACGTCGATCACGACGAGATGGAGCGACTCTGCCGCGTTTTCCTCGTCTCCGATGAAGAGGGCCGCCGTCTCATCCGCCTCTTCGCCGAATTGAGCATCAGCGAGGAGATGGAGATTCCGCCGAAAGCGTAGCGGTCCGTTCCTCTTGCTGCCCATGATCCACCGGCAGCGTGAAGTAGAAACGCGTCCCCCGCCCTTCCTCGCTCTCCACCCAGATCTTTCCGCCGTGCGACTCGACGATGCCCTTCACGATCGGCAACCCGAGGCCCGCGCCCATCCGCTCGGCGCGCTCGGACTGCCAGTACGGGCTGAAGATCCGGCCGATGTCTTCGCGGCGGATGCCCGGGCCGTTGTCGGCGACGGTGAACAGCACGTCGCGCATCGCCGGCTCCGCGCGGCAGAAGATCACGCCGTCGGCCGGCACGAACTTCAGCGCGTTGCCGATGAGGTTCGACAGTACCTGCATCACGCGATGGCGATCCGCATGCACCGGCGGCGTGCTTTGGACGACCTCATGTCGCAGCGTGATCTGCTGTGAAGCCGCCTGCGCCTTGAAGAGCTCGTAGGCCTCGTCAAGGATCGCCTCGGCATCGACGCGCTCCGGCTCGATCGGCAGACGCTTGCCTCCTTCGAGTCGCGTGATGTCGAGCAGGTCGGCGATCAGGCGGCTCATCCGCTTGGCCGACAGCTCGATCGTGTCGACCTGCTCGCGGTCCTCTTTCGACAACTCGTTCAACTGCAGCAGCTGCGCGGCGAGCGTGATCGCGTTCAGCGGATTGCGCAGGTCGTGCGACACGATGGCCAGCACCTGCTCGCGCGCCGCCACCGCCTGCTGCGCGTCGAGGTAGAGGTGCGCGTTGTCGACGGCGAACGATCCATGCCGCGCGAGGTCCACGCATAGCGACAGGTCGTCTTCGCTGAACGTCTTCCCTTTCGGCGCCGCCGCGGTGATGACGCCGAGGGTCTGGCCGCGGCTGACCAGCGGCACGACCATCACGCCGCGCGCGTCGTCGGCCGAACCGCCGATGTAGCGCATCAATCCCGCTGCCGCTCCGACCAGGCGCGCGTCGCGTTCGTTCATCACGCGCAGCACGGCGTCGGGCGTCTCGAAGATCGCGTCGCCGATCATCGGATTGAGGGCGATCTGCTCCTCCGGATTGCGATGCACCGCGGCAACGCGTTTCAGCGATCCGCCCGGTTCCGCCATGTCGATGACGCAGACCTCGGCGAGGTTCGGCACGATCAGCTTCGCCAGCGTGGCCACGGTCTGCTCGTAATCGAGCGACGCGCTGAGCGCCTGCCCCGCGCTGGCGATGAACGCCGCGCGCCGTTCCTGCTGCTCGGCGAAGGCGCGCGCCGTCTTCGCGGCCACCGCTTCATGCTCCGCCTCGGCGCGGCGCCGCATCGCTTCGCCCGCCAGGAGTCGCATCTGCCGCCCGAGGCCCGCGACGAGCATCGCGGAGGTGAACGCAAGCAATGTGAGGAGGATCGTGAGCGACATGTTCAGCCGCTCCGCCGACCGGATGCTCTGCAGCCGGTCCTCGATCCCCTGCTGAATCATGACCTCGAGTTGCGATGCATCGCGCAGCGACCGCTCGTACGCCGGATGCTTCTCGTACAGCCGCGTGAGGAACACGCCCTCGGCCATCTGCCGGCCGAGGAACTCGCCAGTGCCGACGCCGTCATGCCACTGTCGCGTATCGGCGACCAGCGTGCGCAGCGCCGACACGGCGTCGGCGCCGAGTGTCGGCACGAGCTGCTCGAGGGTCTTCCTTTTCTCTTCCTGCTCCTTCAGCAGCCGCTCGTACTCGGCCCGGTATTGCGGCTGTCCCGTCACCTGAAACGCGATCACATTGTCGAGCTCTTTGGTGAGATCGACCTGCATCTGATTCGCCGCTTCCCGCGCCGGCTTGGAGAGACGCTTGATCTCGTCACGCATCCGCCGCGTGTGGGTGGAGACGATGATCGGCAGGAGGACGAGCGAGAGCAGCGAGGCGATGATGAACGCCACCGGAAGGACAGTCGTCCACGTACTCTCCGGACCTACGCGCCAGATGCTTCGCCGTTCGTCGCGGCGTTCGACCGCCATTGGAGCTCCTGTAGCGGAGGCAGCAATATCAGCGCCACCTCCTGTTAATCTCTGCGCCCATGGTCACCAACGACCGCCGTGAGTTTCAACGCCTTCATCTCGCCAAACCAATCCTCGCTCAGCTCGACAGCCAGAGCGCGATGATCCTCGACATCGGCGTCGGCGGCGCCTACATCGAACACTACGGCATGGTCGAACCGGGCCAGCGTTTCCAGCTCACGTTTCGGTGGATGGGCGAGGACGTGACGTTCATCGCCGAGGTGATCCGGTCAAGCGAAGTGCGCAAGACGGGCGGCGACATGGAGAGCAGCGTGGCGCATACGGCGCTTCATTTCGTCGAAGGAAAGGGTGATGCCGAGAACCGGATGCACGACATGATGGCCACGTTCGTCGGCAAAGTGCTCGCCGCACAGAAGGCGAACGCCAGCGGCGATCTCGGCGACTCCGCCGGTGCGCGCATCCTCGCGCAGCTCGGTGAAGCGCGGCGCATGCGCACGCGCGGCTACATCGCCTATCACTTCAAGGAAGGAACGTGGTGGCGCGTGCCGACCGACTCCTCGCTGCAGCCGCCCGACGGCTTTACTCCGATCTCCTACGAGGAGGAGGAAGAGCTTGTGCAGCTCTGCAGCTCGTACGAAACAGCGGACGAAGAGGGACGGCGCCTGATCCGACTCGTGGCGGAGCTCAGCGTCCTTTCGGCGCGAAAGCCGTTCTGACGTCGAGCTGCTCGAAGCTGTCGAGCACCACGTCCGCCTCCGAGAGATCCTGATACTCCTGCGCACGCTGATTGCGCACCGCGACGCAGTACGCTTCCGCGCCTTTCGCTGCGAGCACGCCTACGCGCGAGTCCTCGAAGACCACGCACTCGCTCGGATCGACGCCGAGCTTCCGCGCGGTCAGCACATACGCCTCGGGGGCAGGCTTTCCATGCATGACTTCACTGCCGTCGACGATGAGATCGAAGCAGTCGCGCAGCCCGAAGCGCTGCAGCAGGATCTCGATCGACGAGCCGACGGCGGACGATGTGATCGCGAGCGGGATGCCGAGGTCGTGAAAATCGCGGATCGTCTTCGCGACGCCCGGCATCAGGGTCAGCGGTGACGTTCTGCACGCTTCATCGAAATCGCGCAGCCGCATCGCCAGCAGTTCGTCTTCGCTTTTCGTCCAGCCGAAGAACGCGCGCATCTCGCGGATGTCGTCGATGATCCGACGCCCGGAACCGGTACGGAAACTCTCCGGCATCCGCGCGTAATCGCTCCCCATCGCGCGGCAGAGCGCCTCGTACGCGGCGGTGTGTTGCGGCTCGAGATCGATGATCGTCTCGTCGAAGTCGAAGATGGCGGCCGTAAGATGCATGCCCCGATGCCCGACTTTCAGACCGCCATCATCCGCGTGATCATCATCGGCTCACTCATCCTCGGAGTCGGATTCACCGGCCTCTGGTTCGTGTTCCGATCCTTCGGCAGCAACAACGAACGGCGCCCCGTGCTGCTCGCATCGGCGTTGATCCTGTTCATCCTGGTCTGCTGCATGCTCCTCTACATCGTGTCTCGCTAAACCGCGCCGATCTTCCGCAGCCGTGTCACCTCGCGACGCGTGAACCCGAGGTCGCGCAGCACCTTGTCGGTGTGCTGTCCGAGCTCCGGCGGCGCGCTGCCGGCGGGTGTGCGCGCGCCGTCGAAGCGCACGGGATAGCGCACCGCTTCGTACGCGCCGATCCGCGGATGCTCGACGCGCGTCACGAGCGGGAGTCCCGCAGGCGAGTGCAGCGCCTCGAGCACGCCCTGCACGAGCGAGCACGGCACGTTCGCCTTCCGCAAGCGTGTCAGCCAGTAGCGCGCGCTCTTCGTCCGGAAGATGCCGTCGAGCAGCGGCACGAGCGTTCCACGATGTTTCACGCGCGCGGCGTTCGTGGCGAAGCGCCGGTCGCGCGCGAGCTCCGGACGTTCGATGACCTCGCTGCAGATCTGCTCGAAGTGCCGGTCGGTCCCCGCACCGATCGCGAACGTCCGGTCCTTCGCATGAAAGAGTTGATACGGAACGATCGACGGATGCTCGTTGCCGAAGCGTCGCGCTTCCTTCTCCGTGACGAGCGCGTTCTGCGCCACGTTGACCAGCGACGCAAGCGTGGAGCTGAAGAGCGAGACTTCGATCTTCGTCCCGCGCCCCGTCCGCTCGCGCGCGACGAGCGCCGCGTTGATCGCACCGAACGCGTGGTGCGCGGTGAGCACATCGGCCAGCGCGACACCGACCTTCGATGGCTCGCCTTCCACCTCACCCGTGATCGCCATCAATCCCGATCCCGCCTGCGCGAGGAGGTCGTATCCAGGCGTCATCGCCTCGGACGTATCGGAGTCGAAGCCGCGAATGCTGCAGACGACGGCGCGCTCGTTCGTTCCGAAGTCGATGGGCGGCTTCAGAAAGTTCTCCACGACGACGTCGGCGCGCGCGATGAGCGTCTCCGCCACCTGTCGCCCATCCTCCGATTTCAGGTTCAGCGTCAGCGACTCCTTGCCGCGATTGATCGACAAAAAGTACGCGCTGATGCCGTCGATGAATGGCGGTCCCCAGCGTCGCGTCTCATCGCCGCGCCCCGGCTCTTCGACCTTGATCACGCGCGCACCGGCGTCGGCGAGCATCTGCGTACACAACGGGCCGGCGAGGACTCTGGAGAAATCGGCGACGACGATACCCTTCAGTGGACCAACGCTTGGGCGCTTCACAGGTATTGCTGTTTCAGCGCGTCGAGGTCGGCGAGGGTGCGGCGGAGGATGTTGACGACCTTGTGGATCTCGGCGCCGTAGGTGCGGAGCTCAGCGTCGCACTCGGTCATGCCGTAGACGGCTTCGTCTTTTTCGAGGCGGTCGCGCTCGAAGCGGAGGCGTTCGGTGAGCTCGTCGATCTCAGTCAGCAAGACGAAGTTGACGTCCTTCTCACCGAGGTAGCGCTTGCACTGCGGGCAGTAGATCGAGTGATCCTCGGCCGATTCGACCAGCTCGAAAACGAACTGTCGCTCGCAGGTCGGACACTCGAAAACTTCAGGCAGCACGCGATCAACCTCCGCGATGATTGTGCCACCAAATGCAAGGAATGCGTGGCTTGACCCCGGCGTTTTGCGCCGTGTAGCATCCGCACCCGCTGATCTTTGGGAGATCGTTCAATGGTAGGACAAGCGGCTCTGAACCGCTCAATCGGGGTTCGACTCCCTGTCTCCCAGCCACGTTTTTCGATCCTGCAAAATCTAAGACTTACGACGAGGAGACTCGCAGGGACTCGAACCAATTGCGCACACCGCACGAACGGCTGCGCGGCGCGCATCGCGCGCGGCGTGATGTTTGCGGGACGCAACGAACGATGCGCATCGCGAACAAGCCAGCCTCCGAGAACGCGCTGGGCACCCATCGCCCGCTCGAGCGGCCGCTGTACGAGCCTCCACGCCTCCGAACCGATGGTCGTCGCGGTGAAGACCAAAACGGATGCGCAAGGATCCGTAGACCCACCGGAAGTCGAGTTCTCAATCGAAATGCGTCCTGGTCCGTTCACTCGCTCTCAACGCGATCGACGCTCGCGAGCGTTCCGCCAGAATGTCAGCAACGGTGCGGAGCAGGTCGTCCGCCGTGTAGGGCTTGTGCAGAATCTGTCTGACGCCCGCCTTCGCGAGCTTGCGCTGGTAAGCTGGAGAGCCACTGCCGGTGGTCGCGACAACCCGCACGCTCGGGTCGATGCTCTGCAGAGCTGCGACGAGAGTCGGACCGTCCATGACCGGCATGACCATGTCCGTCACCACAGCGGCGATCTCGGAATGACGAGGCGAGAAGAGTCCGATCGCCTGGGCTCCGTCCGCGGCAGTGATCACCCGGTACCCGAACGCCTCCAGGGCCTGTTTCGTGATCAGGAGAACCGACGCGTCGTCGTCGACGACCATGATCAATTCGCCGTGTCCGCCGGCAAGCGGCTCGGCATTTTCCACGACCGGGACTCTGCCAAGTCCGGCCGCTTCGGCTGGCAGGTGGACGTTGAATCGGTGCTCGAGACCGTGATGAATCCTCCGTGGCTGCCTACGATGCCCTGCACGGTTGAGAGTCCGATTCCCGTTCCCTTTCCGACTTCCTTCGTCGTGAAGAACGGGTCGAAGGTCCGATCGATGATCTCGCTCGGAATGCCCTCACCGGTATCGCTCACCGTCAGGACGACGTAGGGGTCCCGCCGACGCGCCGCCGTGGGCGTTCGCGTACTGCTCCGAGATTTCGGTCTTCGCGGCGGAGATGGAGATCTCGCCGCCGCTGGGCATCGCGTCGCGCGCGTTGACGCAGAAGTTGAGCAGAACCTGCGTCAACTGCGTCGAGTCCGCGGTTACGTGCGCGAGGTCCTCCGGTATCGAGATTTCGACAGTGATGTCTTTCGGGAACGTGTGGGTGATGATCGCCGCAACCTCGCGCACGACTTCGTTGAGGTTCACCGGCTTGCGCGCCGTATCGGTTCCGCGTGCGAACAAGAGCACCTGATTGACGAGATCGCGGCCCCGCCTCACGCTCTGCTCGATGTTCTCGATCGCCTTCAGGCTCCGCTCGCTCGGCTCGAATCTCTTGAGAAGCGTGACGCCCATGAGGATTGGCATCAGCATGTTGTTCATGTCGTGCGCGATCCCTCCCGCGAGCGCTCCCAGACTCTCGAGCCGCTGTGCGCGCAGCATCTGCTTCTCGAGATTTTTCTGGTCGGTGACATCTTCGCCGATACTCGCCGTACCGATGACTTTCCCGGAGGCGGAGCGGAGGAGCGAGTTGTTCCACCGGATGAGTCGTCTTTTGCCCGATCGCGTGGTGATCTCGTTCTCGTGGTGCCAGAACTGCGGGGCATCGGAAAGCAACGAAGCAAACGCCGCGTGGACGTCGAGCGAGACTTCCTGCGGGATGAACGTTTCGAACCAGTCTTTTCCCAGTAGCTCTTCACGGCGCCAACCGCTCAGCTGCACAAGGTAGTCGTTGCAGCACGTGATGCCGGCCGCGTATCCTCGACCCAGCTGTACGATCCGCCTTTGTGCCGCACCCGGTACTCGGTTCGGCTCGTTCCCCGCGACAGCGCCTCCGACATGCCGGCTTCTGCGCGCGCGCGATCCTCCGGATGGATCTGTTCGGTCCACCGCGCCATGCTCAGGGTCTCTTCCTTTTCGTATCCGAGCAGGCGAGTGATGTTCTCGCTGACGAGCCGGGGAACGATTCTCTCTTCGTCGATCTTCAATGCGTAAAGCACTGCAGGGCTATGGTCGAGAAACTCGCGGAGCTGTGCGTGCGCCTCGCGGAGCTGATCCTCGGCCCTCCTCCGTTCGGTGACGTCGTTGATCGTGACGAACGCCAGTGACTGGTCATCCGAGTAGCGAGCGATTGCACCGGTGAAACTGAAGAACCTTTCCCACGGTTCGCCCTTGCGTCGAACCCGCTGCTCGACATTGTTCAGAGTCTCGCCCGCCAGAATCCGATTGATCGGCCACTGTTCGAAAGGAAGCACGGTCCCGTTCAGCGTCGCGAGCTCGAACGTTTCGGGAAACAGCGACATAGCCCGACGCCAATCCTCGGATCTTGAAAGTCCGAGGAGCCTCAAAACCGCAGGGTTCAAGTGCCGGATGTTTCCCGCCGTATCGGCAATGACGAGACCTTCTTCGAGATTCTCGATCACCACTTCGAATTGCGCTTCGCTCGCGCGCAGCGCCGCCTCGGCCTGTGTGCGCGCCGTAATGTCGACGGCGATTCCGCCAACGAACGGCTCTCCCGACGGACTCCGGAAAGGAAACCGTATGCTGCTCCAGATGCGTTTCTTTCCTCCGGAATTCGTTTCATCGATCGTCTCGATCGGCTGGTTGCGCCGGAGGACTTCCTGCTCCGCTTCCGTGATTCTGATGGCGGAAGGACCGGGCGCAAAATCGACGATCGTCTTGCCGATCGCTTCCTGTCGTTCCATACCGAAGGCATCGCTCCACGCCGGATTGGCGTATATGTAGCGGCCGCTAGCGTCCTTCATCCATTTGACGGGTCGGGCTCGACTCCATGCACGCGTTGAACAACGCCTGCGTCTCGCGCAAGGCGGTCTCCGTTCGTTTCCTTTCCGTGATGTCGAGCGAGAGGATGAACAACCCCTCGGCGACCGGCTGGATGACCACCTGGAACCATCCCGTCGATCCGTCGGGTGCCGCGAATTCGTTCTCCATCGCTGCCGGCTTCCGGCTCTCCATGCATCGCCGAAGCACCCGAAACATCTCGGTTTGTTCGATGCCCGGATACGCCTCCGGCATCGTGCGGCCGACGAGTTCCTTCACGGATTTCCTCCCGTGCTCCGCGGCAACCCGGTTCAAGTAGATATACCGCCAGTCGCGGTCGACGATCTGGCACCCTTCCATCAGATTGTCCAGCGTTGAATGCAGCGATTCGGCTTCGCCGGGAGGCACTTGTCTGCCCGATCGCGCCCATGCCTCGCGGTTCAGGAAAACCAGAGCGATCGACAAGAGCACGAAGGCCACAAACAGAGGACTCTTGAAGTGCGAGAGGTTGAAGAGCCACGCCCCGAGAGCCGATGAGAATCGCGACCACACTCGTGCTGCGCGCGAACACTGCAGCGGACGGGGATGCGTACGAGTGGGGTTCGGCGCTCATTCAGATCTTCCGCGGCTGGTCTGGACGAGTTGAGGGGAGAGCGGGACCGGCGGCGCACTTCGCGCCGCGCAAGAGCTGGAGGTCATAGGCTTGCCGGGTGAGGCTGGCGTCTGAAACTAAATGCTCCTGCGGCATCAACTGTGCCAAGTCGCCACGCGGGTGACGCTGCCAAGGGAGATGAAATTCAAAGCGACGGCGAGCGCGAGATGCCGACCGTTTCTTGGGAACGCATTGATCGAGACCAAGCAAACCGTTCGTCCGAGTGACGCCGCTGACGTACAGTTCCTGCGACTGCGCATCGCTGCGGAACGCGATACTCATTCGTCGTAACCCCCGGAAGCGAGCACCGCGGTTCGATACTCCGCCAGTACTCCCAGCCAAGCGGCACGGCCGCCACCGTCGATTGGCCCAACCTCGGCCGCCCTTTCTTCTTCCGCGAGCGGCTACACCGCGTCCGCTGGTCGGATCCAATGGTCCCTCGGCGTCGACGGAAAATTTCTGCGCGAGCTCGCCGACTATTGGAGGACCCAGTTCGATTGGCGGGGGCGGGAATCAGCTCAACCGGCTCACGCACTTCTGCGCTGAAGTGGATGGCTTGAAGATTCACTTCATTCATGAACGGGGGAAAGGACCTCGTCCGATTCCCATCGTTCTGACTCACGGTTATTCCGACTCTTCGTTCGCTTCGAGAAGCTGATCCCGCTGTTGACCGACCCAGCGGCGCATGGTGGCGACCCCGCGGATTCGTTTGATGTCGTCGTGCCGAGTCTTCCCGGTTATGGCTTCTCCGAGAAGCCGTCCAGGCCGGGACGCACCTTTCGCATCGGCGATCTCTGGCACGAGCTGATGACGAAAGAACTTGGCTATGAGCAGTTCGCTGCGCCGTTCTGGCATCTGCTCCGCCGTCCGGACGATCAGTCGCACGATTCAGGGGACTCGACCGTACACGCTCGCAGCGAGCCTCAACGACTCGCCGATCGGTCTCGCCGCATGGATCGTCGGCGGCAGCGGGCACGGCGGTTCGCATAACGTCCAATCCTCCCAGCCAGCGGCGACGCGCCGCCGCGTTTGAGGGCCAGCCGCCTTTCAGGATTCGCGCAAGTCGGTTCACGCCGCTGTGAACCCTGCGATTCGAATGGCGCAGCTGCCATTGAGCACTTGGCTCCCGATCGTCGCGAAGACGGCCCTATCTTCTCGCTGTCCCCGCCACCTTCACGGCCGGGGGACAAGGAGACAAACGCTGTATGGACAGCAGTCAACGAAAACGCTTTTTCCTCTTTCTCGTCCTCTTTTTGTTGTGTTCAATCGGAGCGTCGTCAGCGAACGCGGCCACGGCCGTCCAGGTTACTCTGACGAAGCTCGTTCAGACGTACGACGGCACGCAGAAATCGGCGGACTGCCAGACGAAGCCAGCCAACGTTGCGACGAGCATCACCTACCAGGCCGTCGGCTCTGGCACGGAGCGAATCAACGCCGGCAGCTACGGTGTAACGTGCACGGTCACAGCGCTCGGAAAGAGCGGCAGTGCCACCGGCACTCTCGTCGTCAAACCGGCCAGCCAGACGATTGCGTTCGCCGCGATTGGAGATGAGGCGATCGGCACTCCGCCCTTCGCTCTCACCGCAAACGCGACCTCGGGACTCCCCGTCAGCTTCACGAGCAGCAGTCCGGACGTCTGCACAGTGGCGGGCGTGATGGTGTCGCTGGTCAAGGCCGGTACGTGCTCCATCACCGCGAGCCAGGGTGGCAATCTCAATTATCTGCCCGCACCAAATGTCTTGAAGAGCTTCAACGTCACCACGGCTACCTCGGGACTGCACTACATCACCGCATACGAATCGGGATTCCAGGGCGATTGGCGGGTAGAAGAGTGGGATCCGGTCTACATCAATCCGAATGCGACCGCTCCGGGAAGGACGGGCACTGCGATCGAGGTGCAGCACGACGTGAACGGTTGGGGCGGAGCCGGCCTGGCCAACATGCTCGACTGGAACAACGTCCATTACATGTACCTCAACGAGTTCAAAACGATCGAGTTCGATCTCTACGTCGAACCCGATTCAACCGGTATCGAGAACCTCCACTTCATCCTCGATGACGCCGGCTATTGCGCAGAGCCACCGCTGGTGAGCTTCATTTCAGGATGGGACCCGAGCCGTCCGCAGGACATCACCGGTCACTGGATTCCTGTGCGGATCAATCTCGACCAGATCGGCGCCACGGTGCCGAAGTTCATGCGATTCCTCTTCTTCAACTCCAGCTCGTTCCGCCCACATTACCGGCTGGCGAACGTCCGCCTCGGATGGATTGAAGACCGGACTCCTCCGCAGTTCACGACTGTGACCGCTACGCCGAACCTCACCAACGATAACCTCACGCTCGCCTTCACGAACGATCGCGCTACCACGGTCACGAAAGTGGAGTGGGGAGTCGGGGATTACAGTCATGTAATCACCGGGAATGCGCAGGAGCTCACGACTTCGCATTCGGTCGTGCTCGCGCCGGTCGCGCGCGGAAATACATATCAGTACCGGATCACCGTTGCCGCGCCGCACAGCGATCCGACGATCCCCCCAACGTCCTCCGCGTACACCGGCACGTACACCATGCCCGCCGTTCCGACCGCACCACCGGTGATTTCCACCTTCACGGCGTCGCCCGCGGAGATTGCGGTCGGCGACGCCGCCCACCTCACGTGGTCGGTGACTGACTACGACACGCTTACGATCGACCAGGGAGTCGGATCGGTGGCGCAGGTGCCCGGATCGACTGGCGTTTCCGTCGCTCCAGTGCAGACGACGACGTACACGCTCACTGCATCCAATTCTTACGGCACGGTCACTCGCGCAGTGCTCGTCACGACTCACGCCGTTCCCGTCGTCCTCAGTTTCGCGGCAGCTCCGGCAAAGGTCGGCGCGAGCGGAACCTCGGTTCTGACGTGGAATGTCACAGATTACGACAGCATCAGCATCGATCACGGTGTCGGAGTCGTCACCGGCATCGCAGGCTCCACAGGAGTTCCTGTACGTCCCAGCGCGACGACGACATACGTGCTCAGCGCCGCCAATGCATACGGCACGGTACGCCAAACCGTCACCGTTACAGTGGAGACCGCGCCGCCGGCGAACCCGATTTGGGTGATGGGCTACTACATCGGCTATCACCGCGCACTGCAGCCGCCGTCTGAAGTGGACTATGGCGCGATGACGCACATCATCATCGGCAACGTCTTTCCTAATCCGGATGGCACGCTCGATCGCGGTTTCGCTTACGGCGGCGTCGATTGGGCCAAGGAGGCCGTGCAACGCGCGCATGCCGCGGGAATCAAAGCGCTGGTGATGTTCGGCGGTGCAGGCAGCATCGACGGCTTCCGCGCCACGAGCGATCCCGCGAAACGGGCAGCAGTGGTGGCAAACCTCAAGGCGCTCGTACTCGAGTGCGGGTTCGACGGCCTCGATCTCGATTGGGAGCCGCTCGATCCGGATCTCGACGCCGCATCGTCCGTGGCGCTCGTGCAGGCTCTGCAAGCGCCCGACGCTCTGCCGCGTAGCGCGTACATCTACACGCTGCCGGTCGGCTGGAACAACATGAATTACAACCCGATGATTCACCCGTTCTACGGGCAGATCGCGCAATACTTCGATCGCGTCAGCCCGATGAGCTACAGCATGATGTGGCTGCCGGGTTGGGAGAGCTGGCACACCGGCGCACTGATGGGTAACACGCCGCTGACACCGAGCTCGATCGACAACAGCGTGCAGGCACTCCTTGCCGACGGCATTCCGGCGTCGAAGATCGGCATCGGCATCGGCTTCTACGGCGATGCGCTGGAGAACGATCCGACTGCGTTGCCCTCGCAATACGTGACGGCACCGCATCAATCAACCGATCACGCCATCTGGCGCTTCGGCGACAACGTCTTCAGCTACTCGAACATCATGCAGATGTTCTACAACGGCCAGCGCTATCAGTGGGACGACGCAGCGCGCGTGCCGTATCTCAGCATTCCCAATCCCACGACGGTGTCGATCTCCGGAGCGGGGAATGTCCGGCCGACCTACATCACGTATGACAACGAACAGTCCATCGCCGAGAAGGGCTCGTACGTCCGTCGCAACGGTTTGGGAGGCGTCATGATCTGGGCGATCAGTGAGGGCTACCTCTCCTGGAAGTCCAGCGGCGAGAAGGATCCGCTGATGAAGGCCATCGTCGCGGCGTTCCGCTAGCCGTACGTTTACAAAGTGTAGTCAACGAGAACGCCGCTCGAACGAGCGGCGTTCTCTTTCAGGGCCATTGATAGCGCTGCGGTTTCGCCCGACCTGCAGCCACGTTTCACAGCCCGCGCCGCCGCTTCAAAAGGCGGCGTTGCTGCTTGAAGCGCCAGCGAAACAGGGAGTGAAGGAGACCGCGATCTCCTTCCAGTGTGTGACGCAGCCGGCGCATCCGCGCTCTGAGATTCAGCCCGACGGCACGCAGCAATCCCGTCTCGCCTGAATCGAACGACAACTTCAGTACACCTTTGGTAAGAAGGTCCCGCTCGACGCCTGGCGCGTCGCTGCTCATCGCCGTGACCCACTCTTCCTGTGGAACCATCGCCCCCGTTGCGTAGGCGCCCCACCAATGAGAAGGGAACTTCAGTACGCTCAGACGAGGAACGCACACGATCCGGTGGCCTGCCTTGACTGCCCGGCACATGAGATCTGTATCCGTCCCGCGGCTGATCGTCGAGTGATCGCGAAATCCACCGAGTGCCTCGAGCAGGCTCCGTCGAGCCAGCCAGCTGCTGGGCGGAACGGCCGTCGTGTCGTAGGACTCCTCTTTCGACGGCGGCGTCGCGAACCCCCGGAGACCCTCAGGAGCCATGTAAGCACTGATGGAATGGGCGAACGCGCAACCTGCATCGAGCACGGAGATGAGCGCGTTCAGGTGCCAGGGAAACCATAGATCGTCATGGCCCAGGAATGCCACGTAGGGGGCGCGAGCAAGTGCGATGGCGTCGTTGTTGGGTCCCGACTGGCTGCCACAGTTCGTGCTGCGATTGAGCCATCGCACGCGAGAATCACCGGCGTCCGCTACAACCTGCTCGGAGTCGTCGGTACAGCAATCGCCGGCGACCAGTACTTCGATGTCGGCAAGCTCCTGCTGCAGCGCGGATTGCAGCGCGCAGCGAAGCATCCGCGCCCCGTTGAATGTGGCGATGATGACGGTGACACGAGGAGCGTCACCAGCCGGGGGCATCATCGAAACGGAAGGGAATCAACCCGCTGTCGTGGGCGATGCGATATTTGTCGGGATTCGCGTGATTGTAGGCGCGCGTGGGGTGGTTCACGAACACTGCTTCGCCCGTACCGATGTTCTGACAGGCATGGATGACGTTCCTGGGGATCGTGAAGAGCGCACGATTCCGTTCGCTCAACGTGAGGACGTTCAGACGCTGGTAGGTCGGTGACTCCTGACGGTTATCGTAAAGCGCCCATCGAAAAAAGCCGCTGATGATCACAATCCGATCGTCCTGAAGCTTGTGCATGGCCCAGCCCCGAATGGCTCCGGGCCTCAGCGTGACCATGTACGAACACACCAGGGGATCGGAATGCACGCCCCAGTCGAGCCGGTAGAGCTCCACGAGCTCTCCTCGCTTGTCTTCATGCGGTGGAAGCCTGCGCAAGACGACTCCTTCGATCAATGGATCGAGGCGATCGCCTGCGGACGTGACCGACGGGATGTCCTGTGTTGGCTCGAGTGCCTGACTCATGTACGACGTCCTTTCACGGCACCCGCCGATCTGTTGGGAGATCGTTCAATGGTAGGACAAGCGGACCCCAACCGCTCCATCCGGGCTCGACGTCCTGACGCCCCATTCAGCGGCACCGTGCGGCTGCGCCTGTTGGCTCAGAAGCCGCGCGGAATCGTCTTCGATGAAGGGGACGCCGCACCAGACTCCGATGCTGAGGCGGCGAGTGACCAGCCGCACATCAGCACGAGCGCGAGCGTTTTTTGAGTGGAGCGCATCCAGCGTCTATTCTTTAGACCCATGTGCAAGACCATCAAGCAGCGCGTGAAGTTCAAGGCCGATCCGGCGACCGTCTACGATCTGCTGGCCGACTCGCGAAAGCACAGCGCGTTCACCGGCAGGCATGCGACCATCAGCAGGAAGATTGGCGGGACGTTCTCCATCGGCGAGAGTGATGTCACCGGGATCAACGTCGACCTCGTCCCCGGCCGGCGCATCGTTCAGGCCTGGCGCCACCGCCGATTTCCCGAGGGCATCTTCTCGATGGCCGCGGTCACCCTGACGCCAACACCAGATGGCGGGACGGAGCTCGTGCTGGTGCATCGCGGCGTCCCGAAGGACCTGATTCCTGAGACCGAACAGGCCTGGCGCGATCAGTACTGGTCCAGAATCAAGGTCTACCTCGATCGCCTCGCCGACTAGTGAGCGCGGCCCTGTCACCCCCGCCGCGCCGCCTCGATGGTGGCAACGTCGATTTTTCCCCTGCTATTGGCAAAACCAGTGGATTACAAAAGCAAGTCTCGAGACGCTACGCCGCGCAGCTCGCGGCCGTTTTTCCGCGCGTCGATTCGCGTAAACTCGGCGCACGCTCACACCAGGTCATCGACTGGGTCCCTATCAGATCATCGCGCCGATCGGAGCCGGTGGGATGGGGGAAGTATTCCGTGCGCGCGATACGCGACTCGATCGTGAAGTGGCGATCAAGGTCCTTTCCCGAGAGCTCGGACGCGACGCCCAGCTGAAGGCGCGCTTCGCTCGCGAAGCAAAGGCCATTTCCGCGCTCGCGCACCCGCACATCTGCGTCTTGCACGATATCGGTAGCGACGACGGGATCGACTATCTCGTCATGGAGCTGGTTCAGGGAGAAACGCTTCACGCTCGATTGCAGCGCGGCCCGCTTCGGTTGGACGACGCGCTCCGGTACGCGATCAACATTGCCGGCGCGCTCGCGCACGCGCACGAGGCCGGAATCACCCATCGTGACCTGAAGCCCGGCAACATCATGATCACGAAGTCGGGAGCAAAGGTGCTCGATTTCGGACTCGCGAAATTCAACAACGCGTTCGTAACGACGATGCCTCATGGAGCGAAGCCGCTCACCGAGAAAGGGACGGTTCTCGGCACGCCCCAGTACATGGCGCCGGAACAGCTCGAAGCACTCGAAGCCGACGCGCGCACCGACATCTTTGCGTTTGGCGCGGTGCTATACGAGATGATCACCGGCCGGCGTGCGTTTGAAGGCACAACCCGCATCAGCCTGATCGCCGCCATCCTGGAGAAGGATCCGCCGACGCTCGCGAGCATCCAGCCGACGACCCCCAGGGCGCTCGATAACATCGTGCGCGTCTGCCTGGCGAAGAAACCGGACGAACGATTTCAGAGCGCGCGAGACATCGTTCTTCAGCTCGAGTGGATCGCGCGGGAACGATCAAGATCGGGGGCGATTCCCGCTGGACCCGCGCCCCACCGCCGCCATCAGGCGCTGCCCTGGAGCATCGCCGCAGTCGCGGTCCTCGCGGCAGTTGCTGCGGGCATCGTCGCATGGCGTGCCTCGCATGTTCCGGTGCGCCGCTTCGTGCGACGAGTCATGCTTTCCAGCGAGGGATCGTCACCGATCGGTCTCAACGCCGAGATCTTCACGGTCTCACCGGATGGCCGATCCGTCGTGTATCTGGGACTGCGCGACGCCCCGGCAACGGACGCTTCTGCATATCTCGCGGCGGCTCCCAAGCAGCTCTTTCTCCGACGGCTCGACGGCGTTGTTGCCACGGCGATCGCAGGCACCGAGGGCGCGGATTCCTCTCCTTTCTTCTCACCCGACGGTGAATGGATCGCATTCGGAAGCGACCATAGGTTGAAGAAAGTGTCGCTGAGCAGCGGCGCGGTCCTGACGATCTGTGATGCGCCATCCGTGCGCGGCGGCGTGTGGGGACCCGAGGACAGTATTGTCTTTGCGGGGTCCACCGGTCCGCTATTCCGCGTGGCTGCGTCGGGAGGAACGCCGGTGGCCATCACCCGCATCGACGGGCGTAGCCGCGAATACAGTCACAGGCTTCCGGAGCTACTGCCAGACGGCAAGACGATCCTCTTCACCGCGCTCAGTTCGGACTCCGTCTGGATCGACGCACTGCAGCTCGATACAAGCCGGCGCCGCCGGATCATGCCGGGAGTACGCGCGCGATACGACAGAGCTGGCCATCTCGTCGTCGCCTCGGGAGGCGTGCTTCGCGCGTACAGGTTTGACCCCGCCACTCTGCAAATCAGCGGCGAGCCTGTCGTCGTTACCAATTCGGTTCTCACGAGCGATGAGTTTGGCTTTGCGAACTACGCGCTTCTTCCCGATGGTGCGGTGATCTTTCTTCCCACGAACCACAAGGTGTCGCAGATCGTCACCTACGACCGAAATGGGCATTCAGCCCAGCTCTCGTCGGTGGCGCACGAATACTTCACAACTCGCTATTCTCCTGATGGAAAACGGGTCGTCGCCGACGACAGAAACCGGAACTTGTGGCTTTGCGACGTCGATCGTGCGAAATGTACGCGCGCCACGGACGACGAACAGTCGAGTGATCCGATCTGGTCGAACGACGGGATGCGCATCATCTCCCGATGTGGCACGAAGATCGGGGCCGACCTCTGTGAAGCGTCGGTCGACAATTTGACAAAGCGCAAGACAGTCATGAAAGACATCGGCTACTGGCCTTTGGCAGGACCATCCGCCGTTACGCGGGACGACCGCGAGATCATCTTCGGAGTTCAGGAGTCGCGTCGGAGCTGGGATCTCTGGGTCGCGCGGCGCGAAGGATCTGTAACAAGGCCGCTGATTGCGAGCAATGAGAACGAGTCGCAGCCGACTCTATCTCCGGACGAGGCGTGGATCGCCTACTGCCTCAATGGTGCAGACATTGTCGTGCAACGTTATCCGCCCGTCGGGCGGAAGTGGACCGTATCCCGCGAGACCGCCACCTCTCCGGTCTGGCGGGGCGGCACGATCTATTACGCAGCCGGAAAGCAGATCATGGCCGTCGACGTTTCCGGAAAGACAGAGCTCTCGGTCGGAGACCCTCGTGCTGTCTTCACCGCGGACGCTGCCGTCTCGGACTTCGACGTCTCTCCGGACGAACAGCACTTCGTCATGACCATCCCGCTGCTAACGCCGCCGATGCGTTTCAACATCGTGGAAGGCGTTCTCGGAAACGAGTCACCCGGACAGGCTCGCTGATCTCTATCGCCTCCATTCCGGCGTAACGGCCTTTCCCGAACTATCGCAACGACTAGGCCCTGTCAGCCCCGCCGCGCGGCCTCGATGGTGGCAACGTCGATTTTCCCCATCGGCATCATCGCGTCGAACGCCCGCCTTGCCTCATCGCCGCCAGCCGCGAGCGCGTCGATCAGCACGCGCGGGGTGATCTGCCACGAGAGGCCCCAGCGGTCCTTGCACCAGCCGCATTGGCTTTCCTCACCCCCGTTGTTGACGATCGCGTTCCAGTAACGGTCCGTCTCTTCCTGATCGTCCGTCGCGACCTGGAACGAAAAGGCCTCGCTGTGCTTGAACGTCGGGCCGCCGTTGAGTCCGAGACAGGGAATGCCCAGAACGGTGAACTCTACGGTCAGCTCATCGCCCTTCTTGCCGCCCGGGTAGTCGCTGGGCGCCTTGTGAACAGCGGTCACTTCACTATTCGGGAAGGTGGCGGCGTAGAAGCGCGCCGCATCAGCCGCGTCCTTGTCGTACCAGAGACAGATCGTATTCTTTGACTTCATGTTCGTTTGCTCCTTCGTGCGGGTGTATGCAAGTTTTTGGACAGCGGTCGTCTTGACACTCTCTTCCCCCGCATAGACGATACCTCCCGGTTCCCGTGCTCAGCTCCCTCCGCAGAATTTCATTGGGTCTCGCCGTGGTCGCCGCCGCGTCGGCGATCCTGTTGCTTTCCGACCTCCAGCATCGCGAGCGCGGGTCACACGCCAGAGCCGCGAGCCACCGGTGGAAGCTCTACCTCATCCAGTACAACGACGTCATCGACGTGAAGGAAGCGCAGCAGGGCGTGATGGAAGGGCTGGCCGAGTCGGGGCTTGAGGAAGGCCGCAACTACGAGGTCAAGATCCTGAATGCGCAGGGCGACATGGCGACGGTGTCGGCGCTCATCGACGCTGCCGTCACCGCGCATGCGGACATGCTGATCACGTTCTCGACGCCGACGCTCCAGGCCGCGCTCCGCAGGGCGCAGAACACGCCCGTGGTCTACAACTACATCGCCTCGGGACTGAAGGCCGGAGCGGGGAAAAGCAACACGGACCACGCGCCGAACGTCACCGGCGTCAGCCTCCTTCCGGCAAATGACGAGGCGCTGTCGATTCTGCACACGCACTTCCCCTCCATTCGACGACTCGGCACGCTCTACTGCCCCGCCGAAACGAACATGGTCTATGCGAAGAACCAGCTCGACGAAACGGCGAAACGCGCCGGCTTCGAGATCGTCTATGTCCCGGCGGAGACGGCGACCGACGTGCCCGACGCGGCCGCGGCGCTCATGTCGCGCGACATCGACGCCGTGCTGCAGATTCCGGGAAACCTGACCGCGTCCGCGTTCGGAAGCATCAGCGAAGCCGCGCGGCGCGCGCACATCCCGGTCTTCGCGTTTCAGAAATCGCAGGCCGTTGGCGGCGCGATGGTGGTCGTGGCCCGCGACTACAGGGAAAGCGGCCGTCATGCCGCTCATCTCGCGGCGCGGATCATCCGCGGTGAAAGTCCGTCGAAGATTCCGCTGGAGGACTTCGGCAAGACGAGCCTGATCGTCAACCTCGACGCGGCTCGGGCGCTGAACATCTCGCTGCCGCCGGCGCTCGTGCGCTCGGCGAAAGAGGTCATTGGAGCTTCCGGTGGAAATCGTTAAGGAGCGCTCCGGCAATCTGTTCCAGCTGCGGCTGTCGGGCCGCCTGGACCATCACTGGTCCCAACCGCTCGACGACGCCCTCGAAGAAATCATGCACGAAGGGGCGCGCCACATGCGGCTCGATCTCTCCGCCGTGAGCTATCTCAGCTCGGCAGGCGCGGGTGTCCTGCTGAAGGGCTATCGCCATGCGAGCGCACTTCAGGGCTCGTTTCAGATCTCCGCGGCATCGGACCGCGTGCGCGAGACCCTTCAGCTCATGGAGCTCGAGGAGCTGTTTTTCGTATCGCCCGGCGCGGAGACTTCGCGGCGGGGAACGCTCTCCATTCCTCTGCCGCTCGGATCGGAGCGCGCCTCCTATGAGAGCCGCGTTCTCGATGCGAAGCGCTCGGACTGTTTCCTGGTCGGCGATCCCGCGAGGTTGTCGCAGGCGCCCTACGACAAAGAGCACACCACGCACGTGAGCATCCGGCCCAACGTGTTCGCACTCGGTGTCGGCGCGCTCGGCTCGAGCTACGACGACTGCCGCGGCCTCTTCGGAGAATTCATCGGCGCGGCGGGAAGCGCCGCCTTCATGCCGACGGACGGCACGCCGACACCCGACTACATGGTGAGCACCGGCGGACTCACGCCAAAGGTCCGGGCTCTGTACGCGATCACGTTCCGCGGATCGCCAAGCCATCAGCTTCGCTTCGAAGCGAGCACTCCGGCGAGCGGTGTTCCGCTGAGCGAGATCGTCCGTGCGTGCGCGTCGCTCGCCGACTCGGCCCATGTCGGGATCGTCATGGCCGCGGAAGTGGCCGGGCTGGTGTGCGCCCGCCTGCGCCGTTCGCCGGCGCTGAGCGATGCCGCGCGCTTCGACTTTCCGGCGGTACGCGAGTGGTTGTCATTCACACGCGAGCGCGAGTACGCCCGCTTCAGCAGCCTGGTCGTCGGCGTCGCCTCCGCCGATCCGTCCGCGGCCATGAGTCCGTTCGTCCGGCGGATCAGCGACGACTTTCACGGGCATTTCCACGCCGCGGTGACGGCGTTCCGCTCGCTGCCGCGCGGCAAGCTGGAAGTCGCCGAGGTCGTCGCCGAGTCACTGCAGCCGCGCAGCGTGTTCTCCGTCGTCCATCTCCTGCGCGACGCCAGGCCGATCGAAGGCGCCGGCGAGAGCGAGTTTCAGCGCGGTGCGTGCTGGGTGTTTCCGATCGACGGAGGGAAACAGCTGTGACGCTCCTGCTCTCGGCGTGGACGATCGGCCTGATCCTCTCCCTGCTCGCCCTCGGCGTCTACATCAGCTACCGCGTCTTCAAGTTTGCCGACATCACCGCCGACGGCTCCATCACGTTCGGCGCGGCGGTGGCGGCGTCGATGCTCACGCGCGGCGTCCATCCGCTCGCGGCCAGCGGAGCGGCGTTCCTCGCGGGCGCCGCCGCCGGCATCTGCACCGGCGTTCTGCACACGCGATTCAAGATCAATCAACTGCTGTCCGGCATCCTCGTGATGACGGCGCTCTACTCGATCAACCTGCACGTGATGGGACAGAGCAATCTGCCGCTCCTCTCCGTCACGACGCTCACCACATACGCGCAGGACCTCGGTCGCTGGATCAGTGGTCATGATTCGGCGACGCTGCTCGGCTGGCCGGTGAGCGCGCGCGACCTCGGGTCGCTGCTGCTCGCGGCGGCCATCGTCCTGGTCATCGCGTTCATCGCCTGGCTCTTCTTCAACACCAACCTCGGCAGCGCGATGCGCGCCTCGGGCGACAACGAACAGATGATCCGCGCGCTCGGTGTCAGCGTGGAGAACATGATCGTCCTCGGCCTCTCCATCTCGAACGGCCTGGTGGCATTCGCCGGTGCGCTGCTGGCGCAGTACCAGGGTTTTGCGGACGTGCAGATGGGGATCGGCATGATCGTCTGGGGCCTGGCCAGCGTCATCATCGGCCGCGCCCTCATCGGATCGGACAGCGTAGGCGCCGCGCTGACCGGCACGATCATGGGGTCGGTCCTCTTTCGATTGATCATCGCGGTCGCATTGCGCTGGGGCCTCAACCCGAACGACCTCAAGCTGGTGACGGCGATCTTCGTCTTCGGCGCGCTGGTCATGCCGATGGCGATGCAGAAACTGAAGGTGAGGCGGCATGCTGCAGCTGCGTGATCTGCAGAAGACCTTCTTCCCCGGCACGCTCAACGAAGTGCGCGCGCTGCGCAGCGTGTCGCTGCAGATCGACGAAGGCTCCTTCGTCACGGTGATCGGGACGAACGGCTCGGGAAAGTCGACGCTGCTCAACGCGGTCGCCGGCGGCTTCTTCGTCGACCGCGGCGCCATCGCCATCGCCGGACGGGACGTCACCCGCTGGCCGGAGCATCGCCGCGCCGCGATGATCGGACGGGTGTTTCAGAACCCATTCAGCGGCACTGCGCCGACGATGACGGTGGCGGAGAACCTCGCGCTCGCCGCACGCCGCGGCCTCGGGCGCGGACTGGGAAGCCTGCTGCCGGCGCGGCTGGAGAAAGAACTGCGCGACCGCGTGGCGACGCTGAACATGCAGCTCGAGACGCGCATGCACAATCCGATCGGCACGCTCTCCGGCGGTCAGCGCCAGGCGTTGACGCTGCTCATGGCGACCTGGCGCCGCCCCGAGCTGCTACTGCTCGACGAGCACACCGCCGCTCTCGATCCGAAGAGCGCCGACCAGATCGTGCGGCTCACCGAACAGATCGTGTCCGAGCATCGGCTGACGACACTGATGGTGACGCACTCGATGCAGCAGGCCGCGACCCTCGGCGACCGGATCGTGATGATGAATCAGGGCAGCGTCCTCGCCGACTACGCCGGCGCGCAGCGGCGACACGTGCGCGCGGAGGATCTGGTGCGGCGTTTCGACGAGATCAGACGAGATGAGCAGCTCGATGCATCGGCCGCGGAGATGTTGCGCGAGAGCTACGTGTAACCTCAAGGTCGCGTCGTCCAGCGAGCCCTGATCTGCTCCAGCCGGCCGTTCGCGGTGATGATCCTGATTCCCTCGTTGTACTGCCCCAGCGCCGGCAGTCCGTCGCGATGAGCGATGCTCACGGCGAAAAATCCCTCCTCGCTGCTGGCGCTGGTGAACGCGACGCGCACGAGGTTCTCCACATCCGCATCTTTCGCCCAGTGCCCGACGCCGGTCAGAGGATTGGACATCACCATCACCGCGTCGATCCGGCCGAGGGCCAGTTTCTGCAGGTTGGCCTGCTCGGAGATGTTCTCGTCGAACACCATGCCGCGCGCCTTCGCCTCCATCACCGTCTTCGGATACTCGTAGCCTCGGATCGTGCCGACGACGACCCCCTTGCCCAGCTCCGCTTCGCTCCTGGCTGCCAATGGCCGCGCCCGATTTTCATAGTAGACGGGCGTGACTTTGATCAGCGGCGTGTCGGCGAATTTGATCCGCCCCTCGAACGACGGATCCCACGACATGCTCACGCACGCCGCGGCCTCTCCGCTCATGACCTTGTATTTGCAGCGGCTGTAGGGGACGACTGTGAGTTTGATCCGCACGCCGACAGCCTCGAACGCCGCGCGCACGACGTCGTTCGCGTACCCGGTGCCGTCGGGCCGGGAGAAAGGATCGGCCGCGTTTTCGACGTAGATCTCCAGCGTCCGGTCCACCGCGCGGGCTGCGGGCGTCACGCAGAGAAGCTGCGCGATCGCCAGTATGCCGAGCAACTGTCGGGTTCTCATCGGAGGGCCTTGATTGGTTACGGTGAGGAAAGTGTATACCTCCGGTGACTCAGCGCCACGCGGGCGGCACGTCCACGAACGATCGATCCAGCTCGCCCACCGATGCACAGCCGAGGAGCTTCATCGTGCGAATGACGTCGGCGCGCAGGATCTCGATCGCGCGCGTCACGCCCGCGCCGCCCGCCGCACCGAGGCCCCACGCGTAGGCGCGACCGATCAGAACGGCGCGGGCGCCGAGGGAGAGGGCTTTGACGATGTCGCTGCCGCGGCGGATGCCGCTGTCGAGCAGCACCTCGATCTGTCCGTTCACCGCCTCGATCACCTCGGGCAGTACACGCAGCGTCGGCGCGACTCCATCGAGTTGCCGCCCGCCGTGGTTGGACACGATCACCGCGCTTGCGCCGTGATCGATCGCCTGGCGCGCGTCGTCCGCCGTGTGCACGCCCTTCGCGACGATCGGACCGCGCCACGCGTCGCGAATCCACCGGAAGTCGTCCCACGAAACCATCGCCTGCTCGAGCGCGGCGCCGACGTCGGCGTACGGCATCGGGCCGTTCTTCAGCACGATGTTCGGGAACTTCATCAACCCGCCGTCGCGCAGAAATCCGGCCAGCCAGCGCGGACGCGCGAGGAACTGGAAGACGTACGGCAGCATCGCGAACGGCGCGCCCGACACGAGCTCTTTGACGCCGTTGCGGACGTCGCGCTCCCGCATCCCCGCGACCGGAGTGTCGATCGTGACGACCAGCGCCGAACAGCCGGAGTCCTGCGCGCGCTCGATGCCCGCGAGCGCGACATCGCGTCCACCGATGAGATAGAGCTGATACCAGAGCGGCCCTCGCGTCGCAGCCTTCACGTCGGCCACGGCGCAACCGGCCAGCGTCGACAGCGTGTAGATCGTGCCCGCCTCACCCGCCGCGCGTGCAGCGACCTCCTCGCCGCGCGGATAGAACAGCCGGCAACTGCCGACGGGCGCGAGCAGAAACGGCAGCTCGATGCTCTCGCCCAGCACCGTCGTGCGCAGGTCGCAGCTCGGCGTGGCGACGGCCGAGCGTGGCCGCAGCAGCACGTCGTCGAACGCGCGCACGTTCTCGCGCAGCGTCCACTCGGCGTCGGCGCCGCCGTCGATGTAGTCGAAGACCGCACGCGGAAGACGCCTCTGCGCGGCGAGCCTGAGGTCGGCGATGTTGACGATTCGGCGCATCGCTTCCTACGGCTTGACCCGCAGCACCAGCGGCATCGGCCTGTCCGGCGCGGCGGTGGCGATCTCGCGGCTGAAGCGGAGCGTCGTCCCGTCGAACATCCAGCCTCCGTCGCTGCAGCGCGAGGCGGGGTCGATCGGCTTCCCCTCGCGCACGCGCAGCGCGTTCGCAGTTGCCTCGCGCTCGGCGCGGTAGCGGAAGGCGCGGCGCCAGACGGAGGTCAGGTCGGTCCCGAGCTCATTCATGCGCGGACTCACATCGCACCGCGTTTCTTTGACCAGCTCTTCCGCGATCCCGCGGTCCCGATCGACGGACTCCGCGAGCATCATCGTCGGAAAGATCCGCAAGCCGTCCTTCGAGTACGACGCCGTCTGAAACCGGAATGCCTCGAGCAGCGGCCGCACGCTGTCGCGCTGCTGCAGCTCGCCGAGCCACGCCGGCGCGGGCAGCGGCATTTTCCAGGCGACCGCGTTGATCATCCGCACCATCGACAACGCCGCCGTCTGCACCATCACCTGCGGATGCCCGTCGAGTGAGCGCGCGAGCTTCCACACGGCGTGCAGCTCGTCCCATGCCGCCGGATCGTTTGCGCGCGCTTTCGCCAGCGCGCTCGCGACGAGCGCCCTCGCAACCGTCATCTGCAACGCGCGCGTTGCCTGCGAGTCGTTGTCGCCGCCGATCCCCTCCTGCCGCTCCCAGACGACCGGTTCGCGCAGCAACAGCTCGCGGATCGTGGAGACATCCGGAAGCGCCGGCGGCACGCCGATGGTGAGCTCGCCGTGCGCGATCTCGCGCGCCACGAAATCGCCGGCCGCATCGTTCTTCGGCAGCGCATTGCCGAGCGCCTTCAACTTCCGGAACGCGTCGTTCGCGTGCAGCGGCGGCAACCGGTCCGCGGACTCGAGCGTCCCCATCCCTCCCGGCCACGGCCGGGCCACCGACTTTGCAACGGCGCCTTCGTTCCGGAACCACGAGATGACCCAGATGACGAGGGCGATTGCGGCTACGACGATCAGCGCTTTCTTCATCGGTCACTTCCCCTGCAGCGGATGCGCCCGAAAGAACGCCCACATCTCACGCGTCGCATCGACGCCGCGGCTCGTGCGTCCGGCGAACCACTCCGGCAGCGGCGTACCGCCGGGCCAGGTGTGGCCTCCGCCCTCGATCGTGTAGAGCACGACGGCCGCGTTGTCGGCGCAGCTTGTGTACTCGCGGCGCGTGACGTCGGCGGCCACCGACGATTTGATCGGCATGGGTGCGCAATGGTTCCGGCGCGCCCACTTCGCGGCCCACGTCTCGAGGGCGGGGAACGCGCCGTCGGCGACCCAGGACTTCCCACCTTTGTATGGAGCCATCGGATCGGCCGTGCCGTGGAACGCGATCATCGGGACCGGTCGATGGTCGGTGCACCAGTTCCACGGCAGGATCAGGGCAGCGCCCACCAGACCGACCGCCGCGATCCGATCGGACATCGTGCAAGACAACACGAACGACATCCCTCCGCCGTTGGAGAGTCCGTTTGCGTAGATCCGCGCCCGGTCGATGTTGTAGGTCGCCTGCAGTTTGTCGATCAGCTCCCCGATGAATCGAACGTCGCGCTCGCCCCACACCCGCGGCCCGATGCCGACCAATCCCGACGGGTAGACGACGATGAATCCCTGTTCGTCGGCGAGCTGGTTCCAGAGGGTTAGCTCCATCTGCTGCACCGGCCATCCCCCGGCGCCGTGCAGGCTGATGACGAGCGGCGTCGGCCGGCTGCGGTCGTAGCCTCGCGGGACATGGAGGAGGTACTCGCGTTGCCGTCCCGCGGAGACCATGAACCCGTTGCTCCGATTGCGGACGTGGAACGCGATCGCCTCGCGCAGCGCAAACAGCGCCGGGATGCTGATGAGCATCACCACCGCAAGGATGACGCGCTTCCTGGTCATCGATGCCGGTTCCACGCGAGCGCCAGCGGCGCCGCGGAAAGTCGCGCCAGCGGAATCGCCAGGATCGCGACGAGCGCGAGGAAGTAGCTTTGGAAGATGATCTCCGGCATCAGCCACCGGAGCAGCGCGAAGAGCGCGAAGACGGCGACGTCCCACGCGGCGGCGCCGAGGATGAGCGCGCGATCGCTGACGAGACGGCGGTCGCGAAGACGGATCGCGATCCACGCGGCGGCGGCGAGCTTGACGCAGATCAGCAACGCGAGGATCCACGAAAACGTGTTCCACAACATCGCCATCGCGACCTTGCTGCGGAGGATCTCGTGTCCGAGCGGGAAGGCAACAGCGAGAAGAAAGAGCGGCAGAAAGACACTCATCCTGACGAGCCATTCGCGGTCGCTCATCGCGATGTAGAGACTCTGCACGAGCTGCTTCCACGTCGACGCCAGCAGCGCGGCGAATCCGAGCAGCACGAGCACGACGAAGCGCGGCATCCCGAAGAGATCGACTCCGTCGCGCATCCACTCGCTCACCGTCGGCGAGGTGCCCGAGAGTTTCACCGCGATCGGCACGGCGACGATGACCGGCAGCCACGCGATGATTGTGCTCAACCCCGCGACCTTCAACTTCGCGGCGATGATCGACGCGCTGGTCGACGGCCGAATCGTGATGAACGGCGTCGACCTGCCGACCGTCGCGGCCACGAACACGGCCATGAACGGCGGCGTGACCAACACGTTGGCGAGCGTCTCGAAGACGATGACCGGCGTCTCGCTGAAGATGAAAAGCAACGTCAGCTCGAGCGGCACGACGATCGAGACCATCGCCGGCAACGACCATCCGTACTGCCGCCATTCGAACCACAGCTGTGCGCGCGCCGGCGAAGCAAATCGTGACCCGGCACTCGCCGCCTGTGTGCGCCGCGCGAAAATCCCCCGCCAATCGGGCACATCGCCGCGCCGCGCGCGCGCCACGGCAAAACGCGCGACGAGATACGCGAGCGGCACGTGCGGCGCCAGCAGGACGATCATCACCCCCTCGGAGGCCTTCGAATAGAGCGCGATCATGATGATGGCGTCGAACACCATCAGCCAGAGCACCGTCACGATCACGCGCAATCCCGGCAGCGCGTACGGCATCCAGGTCAGCGCCTGCGTCCACGCCAGCAGCGACGCGGCGAGCAGCGCGGGCCAGATCACCGGCACTTCGACGTCAGCGG
>Ga0193696_1000008_pt1 | contig 94769 bp, 66 predicted proteins | sample L3m1metaG_FD_145074 | JGI IMG/M metagenome (GOLD analysis project Ga0193696, IMG submission 145074) | Soil microbial communities from a riparian zone of the East river system, Colorado, United States - L3m1 | ecosystem: Environmental > Terrestrial > Soil > Riparian zone | place: USA: East River... | reverse complement strand
CGATTCGTCGTAAACGTGACCGTGCCGTTCGCCTCCACGCGATACAGATCGACCGTCGGCTCGGGAAAACTCACGCCGTGCGAGTAATAGAGCACGTTCGGATCGGTCGGATGCGCCGCCATCACCGGCTGGTTCTGAATGAACACCTCGCCGCCCGCGGCGACGACCTGCGCAAACGTGCGGCCGCCATCGATGGAGCGATGGATCGCGTGCACGCCGGAGCCGCCGTCTACCGCCATCGCCCAGACGACGTTCGGATCGACCGGCGAGATGGCGAAGTTCATCACGTTGAAGGCGTTGCCGAACGACGTGCGATCCCAATGCTTCCCGCCGTCGAACGTCACGTACGCGCCGCCCGCGAGCCGGCCGGCGACGATGTGATCGATGTTCGACGGATCGAACGAGAAGCGATAGACGAACGAGTTGCTCTGTGGCGGCAGGCTGTTGATCGGCGTCCATGACTCGCCGGCGTCGGTGCTGTCCCACAAATTGCCGTCGACGTCGCCCGCGCGGACGTGGTCGCCGTTCGCCCGATCGGTACCGACGCCGGCGCTGACCGCCGGCGCCTTGAGCACCTTCGCGCCGCGCGAGTCGTAGCGGAGGATGAACTGCCGGTTGTCCGACCAGGCGAACGCGCGTCCGCCGCGGGCGGGCGTGATGGTCGGCGGGAAATCGGTCTCGAAATCGCCGACCGGCTGCCAAGAGCAGCCGTTGTCGTTCGAGAGCGACAGCGTCGACTTGTGCCACGAGAGCATCGTGCCGGGCGTATCGAGTGCCGCGAGTCCGTACGTGTAGCCGACGCCGGTCAACGCCTGCGCGCGCGGCGCGAGAGTCCGCCCTTCATCGCGCGTGAAGGTGACGGCGGGCGTTCCGTTCACGATCGTGCAACCGGGAAACGGGACGGGCTGGGTGGTAGCGCGGCGGCGCGATTGAGCAGCGAGGGGAAGGGCCAACGAGATTGTCAGGATGAGAGTGAGCGTCGTTTTCATAAAAGGGCCGACATGATGTACGGATCAGGCGGACATTGTGTTACAGCCGTGTCACCCTTCCGACCTTCGGAACTGTACTAATCTCGCTGCCCAGAGGAACCTTCCATGCGTCGAGCGGCCGCAGCAGTGCTGTCGATCCTGTTGTGCCTTCCATCGGTTGCGAGCGGGCAGCAGAAGCTCGTCGAGACGATCGAAGTCCGCGTCACGAACATCGACGTCGTGGTCACTGACGGCAAGGGCAATCCGATCGTCGGCCTGAACAAGGACGACTTCCAGATCTACGAAAACGGCAAGCTGCAGCCGATCACGAACTTCTACGAGGTGCGTCCGGAATCGGTGAACACGGTCGCCGGGATGCCGCCCGCGGACGAATCGGTGATGGCACCGGCCGAGGTGCGGCAGCGGCGCATCATCTTCTTCATCGACAACGCCTCGCTCCATCCATTGCGGCGCAACGAAGTCTTCGCTTCCATCGACAAATTCTTCGACAAGCTCTTTCAGCCCGGCGATCAGGCGATGGTCGTGACCTGGAACCGCAGCCTGCGCATGGTCTCGCCATTCACCGATGACGCCGACCGGCTGCGCATCGCGTTGAAGAAAGTGGCGGGCATGTCGGGCGGCGGCGTGCAGATGGCCGCCGACAAGGAGCGCCTGAAGAGCGAAGTGAAGGCCCTGATCGATGCCACCAACAGCATGGGATCGCGCGCCGGCTCGCAGGCGATGGACGACACCTATCAGCAGGCGCTGAGCATGACCCGGGCGTATTGCGACAACCTCTTCGCCAACGAGAGGCGGCTCACCGCCGCGATGTCGACGATGATCACCACCCTGGCCGGACTGGAAGGGAAGAAGGTCATGGTCTTCGTCGGATCGCAGCTGCCGGACAGGCCGGGCTTCGACATGTTCCAGTGGCTCGACCAGCTCTTCGGCGCAACCGGCCGTTACGTTCCGGTCGCCTATCGCGAGGCGAGCCGCTTCAGCCTGGCCACCGACCTGGAGAAGGTCGCGAAGCAGGCGAACGCCAACAACGTCACGATGTACATGATCGACGGCGCCGATCCGACCAAAGGCGCGTCGTCCGACGCCACGACCAACGACCAGTTCGATCCCACGGTCGACTTCATCGACTTCACCAATACCGCGAACGCGTTCGGCGCGATGGCGAGGATGACCGGCGGCATCGCGCTGATGCGGACGAACAACTTCGACCTCGCCCTCAACACCGTGGCCCGCGATCTAGGCGCCTACTACTCCCTCGGCTATCGCCAGGAGAACGAGAAGCCGGGCGACCGCAAGATCGTGGTCAAGACGAAGAATCCGTCGTTCAAAGTGCGCTCGCGGCAGAGCTACGTGGCGAAGTCGGCGGAGGCGCAGACCGAAGATCGCGTCGTGTCGAACGCATTCCACTCGCAGGTGAAAGGCGACATCCCCATCACGCTCACCACCGGCCAGCCGGTCGTGCAGGCGAACCATCGCTACAAAGTCCCGGTGCGCATCACCTTCCCGTCGAACATCGTGCTCCTCCCCGACGGTGACAACCTCGTCGGCGGATTCACCGTCTACTTCGCGGTCATCGACGAGAACGGCGGGATGTCGCCGGTGAGCAAGCGCAGTCAGCCGGTGAAGATGCCGCGATCGGCGGAAGCGGCGTTGCGCGCGAAGCCGATCTCGTTCGTCGCCGAGGTGATGGTCGCTCCCGGCGAGCACTACCTCTCCGTCGCCATCGTCGATGACGTGGCCAGCTCCGCCGGCTACGCGAGGACGCGCGTGGCGGCGCGGTGATGCGCGAGGCGCTCCTCGCCGCACTGCTGATCGCACAGATCTCCGAGACGATCGAAGTCCGCGTCACGAACATCGACGTGGTCGTGACCGACAGGAGCGGGAAGCGCGTGACGGGGCTGACGCGCGATGACTTCGAGGTGTACGAGAACGGGAAGGCGCAGGGGCTCACGAATTTTTATGAGGTGGGGGGACAGGCGCCCTCGCCTGTCGAAACGAGACCCGACGAAGAGCGCCAGGCGAGGGCGCCTGTCCCCCCACAGGAGACGCGCCAGCGTCGCCTCGTCCTCTTCATCGACAACTTCTCCATCCATCCATTCCAGCGAAGAAAGATCTTCGAATCGATCGAACGCTCGCTCGACACCCTGCTCCGTCCCGGCGACGAGGCGATGGTCGTGGCGTGGTATCGCGGATTGCGGATCGAGCAGCACTTCACCGCGGACCATGCCGCGCTGCGCCGCGCGATCACGCGCGTGGCGGAGACCGGCTCGGGAATGACATACGAGTCCGACCGGCAGCAGATCCGCACGCGCTGCACGCAACTGCTCAACGACGCGGGCCGCCGCGACCCGCAAGGCGCGTTCGACAACTGCGTCGGCATCATCCAGAGCTACTCCGAAGAGCTGACCATGATCGAGCGCCACCTCATCACGTCGACCGGCAGCGTCCTCGCCATGCTCGGCGGCATGGACGGCAAGAAGGCGATGATCTACGCCGGCGCCGCGCTGCCGAAGCGTCCGGCGCGCGAGCTCCTCGTCTTCGCCGACAACCTCTTCTCGCCGTACCTCCGCAACTTCCGGCCAAGCCAGATGAACGCCCGCAATCTCTCCACGATGTCGATCTCCATCGAAGGGATGGCGAAGACGGCGAACGCGAACGGCGTGACCGTCTACATGATCGACGGCGCCGATGAATCGCGCGGCATCCTCCCCAACGCCGGCGACGAATTCGCGCCCGACTCGCAGGCCGAGTTCACCGAGTACGACAACACCGCGCAGGCATTCCAGGTGGTGGCCAAGCTCACCGGCGGCATCGCCCTCACACACACGCAGAACTTCGACCTGGCGATGGACACCGTGGCCCGCGATCTCGACAACTATTACTCCCTCGGATACCGGCAGGAGAGCGGCGAGAAGAAGGAGCGGAAGGTCGAGGTCCGCGTGAAGAACCATCCCGACTATCGCATTCGCTCGCGCCGCACCTACGAGGCGCGCACGGTCGACGAGCAGCTGAGCGATCGCGTGATCGCGAACATCTATCGCGAAGGGAAGAGCGAGCTGGCGATCGTGGTGCAGACCGGCGCGCCGAAGAAGTCGAGCCGCACCCGCTGGAGCGTGCCGCTGTCGGTGACGATCCCTTCGACGCTCACGCTGCTGCCGGAAGGGAACGAGCTCGCCGGCGGCTTCAACGTCTTCATCGCCGTCGGCGACGACAACGGCGACCTGTCGAAGGTCACGCGCATCGCGAAGCAGGTGCGCATCCCGGCCGTGCACGAGGCGGAGCTTCGCCGGCATCCGCTGCTCTTCACAGCCGACCTGAGCATGAACCGCGGCACGCACGTCGTGTCGATCGGCGTGGTCGATCAACTATCGAATTCGAGCGGCTACGCGCGGGCGCGCGTCGTCGTGCACTGACTTCACCGGAGGGATAGGGATTTGTTGAAACGACTGTTCGCAGCAGCGCTGGTCTTGTGCGCCGTCACTTCATTCGCCGAAGAGAAGAAAGACTCGAAAGAGACGCCGAAGGACACGAAGGACAACATCTCGTCGACGCAGCATTCACTCAAGCTCGGCGGCGAGACGATCAACTACACCGCACGCGCCGGCACGATGGTGATGAAAGACGAAGACGGCAACGCGAAGGCGAACGTCTTCTTCGTCGCCTACACGCGCGACGGCGCCGACGCGGGGAAGCGACCCATCACCTTCGCCTTCAACGGCGGTCCCGGCTCGTCGTCGGTCTGGCTGCACATGGGCTGCTTCGGACCGAAGCGCGTCGCGTACGCGGACGAGGAGGGACATCCCGCGCCGCCGCCGTCGCGACTCGTCGACAACGAGGCCTCGATCCTCGATGTCACCGATCTCGTCTTCATCGATCCGATCACAACCGGCTACAGCCGCGCGATCCCGGTGAAGGAAGACACGAAGTACCACGGCTTCGAAGGCGACCTCGATTCGGTCGGCGAGTTCATCCGACTCTGGATGACGCGCTACAACCGCTGGAGCTCGCCGAAGTTCGTCGCCGGCGAAAGCTACGGCACGACGCGAGCGGCCGGTTTGTCGGGCTGGCTGCAGGACCACGGCATCTTCCTCAACGGCGTCGTGCTGATCTCGTCGATCCTCAACTTCGAGACCGCGCGCTTCGAGAGCGGCAACGATCTGCCGTACGAGCTCTTCCTCCCGAGCTACACCGCGGTCGCCTGGTATCACCACAAGCTGCCGGCGGATCTGCAGGCGAAATCGATCGCCGACGCCGTCGACGAGGCGGAACAGTTCGCGATCGGCCCGTACGCGAACGCGCTGATGCGCGGCGACGCGCTCTCCGACGCGGAGAAGAACGACATCACGCAGAAGGTCGCTCGCTACACCGGACTGAAGCCGGAGTACGTCGCGCAGTCGAACATGCGCGTCCGCATCGACCGCTTCGACAAGGAGCTGCTGCGCGATCAGCGCCGCACCGCCGGCCGCTACGACGGCCGCTTCAAGGGGATGGATCGCGACGCCGCGGGCGAGCGCATCGACTTCGATCCGTCGTACGCCGCGGTGCTCGGCACGTACACCGCGAACTTCAACGACTACATCCGCCGCGAGCTGAAGTTCGAGAGCGACCTGCCGTACGAGATCCTCACCGCGCGCGTGCGCCCGTGGTCGTACGACAAATACGAGAACCGCTTCCTCGACGTGAGCGAGACGCTGCGCGAGGCGATGACGGAGAACGCATACCTGCGCGTGTTCGTCGCGAACGGCTACTACGACCTCGCCACGCCGTTCGGCGCGACGAAGTACACGTTCGCCCGCGCGCAGTTCGAGCCGGAGATCCGCAAGAACGTGTCGATGGGCTTCTACGAGGGCGGGCACATGATGTACATGGACCGCCGCGCGCACGGGAAGCTGAAGAACGACATCGCGGCGTTCATCAAAGCGGCCACACCGTAGTCATTCGCCGAGGTCGGGATACGCGGGACGCGCAACCGGACGGTGGTCCTGCTCCGTTTCGTAGATCACGGGAAATCCGGCCGCCGCGGCTTCGACATCCGCCATCGGATGTTCGACGCCGCGGCGCGTGCGGACGTACAGAGCCCATTCGCCATCATTCGTGGTCGTGAGTCCGGTCGCGGCGACGCCGGGATGCCGCAGCGACCGGACCAGATCGGCCAGCTGCTGTGGCGGTTCCGGCGTCGCCGGTGGTGCTGGATCGTGTCCTGCCATGTCCCGGCTTCTAGCACAAATCACACCGGAACGACGTTCAGCGCGCGGCAGACGCCGCCAAAATCGCACGCGGTGGTGTGGACGCCGTCGCCGGCGAACAGCAGCGCGACCGGGCGGCCCGATTCCGTGTCGAGAATCACTGACCCGGAATCGCCGGGCATGCTGAACGATCCCGAGTCTCCGATGATCTCGATCGTATCGATGAATGATGCAATGCGCGGAGAGCCGGGGACGCCATAGTCGACCTGGATCGGATTCGTGCGAATCGCCACGATCTTTCCGCTCGTCACGCCCGTAGTACGACCGGACTTCGTCACGCGCATGCCGGGGACCGGAGTGCCGATCACGGGCGTGTATCTCGCGATTCCGTTGATCGTCCCGAGCTTCACTTTTGTGATGTCGGTGACCGCGGCGATCGCGGCGTCGAAGCGGTTCGTGACCGCGGCCGGCGGCGGAAACTGGATGGGCGTGTACGCGGTGAGCTTGGCGTACTCCTCATTCGGCGAGCCATCGCGAGCGGCCGGCTGAATCATAATCGTGCCCGCGGGAAGCGTGTTGACGTCGGCGAACACGTGGTTGTTGCTGAGAGCGAACGTCGTCGCACCGCTCTCGTCCCGGCGCTGGACGAACGAGCCGAGCGTTCCCGCGTACGACCGGCTGATTGGAGCCGTAGATACGCCGCCGATGATCGGCCGCACGGGGCCGCGCGGGGGGGAAACTGCCGCCGACGCCTTCGACGCGCTGGCGGTGCGTCCCTCTCCGGGCTGCAGCGCGGGCGCGGCCACCTGCACCGGCAGCGGCTCGACATCGACTCCGATGCCGCCGTATTCGCGCATGATCATCGGCGTCTGCTCACCGAGATCGAGCTTGTTGAAAACGAAGACCTTCAGTACGAATTCGTCGTCGATGACCTTGCCGTTCCGGACGCGCACGCCGACAGCCGTGGCGTGAACGTTTCGAAGCGGCGTCGAAAATGCCGGAACGTTGCCGCGCTCGACGAACGCGGCCATGATTCCCGGTGATGCGGCCTCCTCATGGGTCTGCGTATGCAGCGCGTTTCGAAAATCGGGAAGTGCAGCGAGTACATCCTCGAACCTAGCCATAGCCTGGCCTCCTTCAAGAGGACTGACGGACAAGGCTCTCGATTTCGCAGTCGGACGATGCTTACCGCGCGGACAGCTCGCCGGCCACGACGATGATGCGCTGTCGGATCGCATCCCGCTCTTCGATCGGGCGCCGCACGTGCCGCGCGCGGCGCATCGCATCGCCCAGCACTTCGAACACGCGCAGCGCGACATACGCGCTCACCGGCGCGGCGATGACCAGCCACCAGGCGATGAATCCGTACGCGATCCACGTCAGCGGAAAGAGCGTCGCCGAGGCGATGAACTTGATCGTGGCCACGATCGCGTCTTCATCGGTCAGATGCCGCGACAGGATGCCGATGATGCGGTACGTCGGGTAATTGATCGCCGCGCCGGCGACGGCGATCGGCAGCAGCACGATCGCGACGACGACCTCCGGCAACGACACGCGTGCCGGCACTTCGCCGATCTCGTACCGGCGGATCAGCGCCTCGAGCTCCGCGAGCTGCGCGGGGTCGTGCTCGCGAAGGTAGTGGTAGCCCTCGATGAATCGCCGCCGCAGCTCGAACTCATCGGCCAGGCTCTGTTCATCGTCCCCGGAGAAGATCCGCTCGCCGCGCTCGATCAACTCGAGCGCCGCGTGTGAATCGGCCTGCAGCGTCACCTCGGACAATCCATCCTCGATCGTCCGCGTCAGCTCATCGACGCGCTCGGAAGGCGGTTCACCATCAGTGCCGATCGCCGCCGGCAGTACGACGATCGGATCGCCGAACGCGACGAGCGCGGAGCTGCGGAACGTCGTCTTCGACGTGTAGTAGATGCCGGTCGGCACGATCGTTTCCTCGCATCCGCATCCGAGTGCGATGCGCGCGGCTCCGGTCTTCAGCTCGCGCAGCCGCGCGTCGCTGTGCGTCGTCCCCTCCGGAAAAATCGCGATGCTGCCGCCGCGCGCGAGCAGCGAGCGAGCGCGATCGAACGTCTCCGAGTTCGTCCCCTTCACCGCGTCCTGTTTGCGATAGACGGGGATCGATTCGAGTGCGCGGGTGAGAAATCCGATCAACGGATAGCGGAACAGCGGCGCCTTCGCCAGAAACGAGATCGGGCGCGGCACGAAGCTGAGAAGGAAGAGCGGATCGATCAGGCCGTTCGGGTGATTCACGGCGAAGATCACGCCCCCTTCGCGCGGAACGCGCTCCAGTCCCACCAGCTCGATGCGGCGGAAGAAGATCCGCATGATGAAGCGGATCAGTGCGGTCGTGACGCGGCGCGTGGCTGTCATCCTGAGGCGCGTAGACGGCGAAGGACCCGTAACTTCAGGCGACGCCGCCTCGATATACGGATCCTTCGCCGTCTCCGCGGCTCAGGATGACACACGCCTCGCCGCGGCGTACGTCCAGATCACGCCGGAGAGGAAGATCGCCACCGGCACGATGAGGAACGCGCTGGCCAGGCCGTTGCGGTCGGAGAGGTATCCGATCAGCGGCGGCGACGGCACGTCGCCGAGGATATGCATCATGAAGATCGACAGCGCGACGGCACTTGCGCGCTCGGTTGGCGAAACGAGGTTCACGATCGCGGAGTTGATCGGACCGGTCGACGCGAAGACGAAGATCTCTGCGAGCACGATCGCGGTCATGTACACGGTCTTGTTCGGATGTGTGAACGCGACCCAGGCGAGCGGCGCGGCAATCAGCGTGGCGATGCCGCAGACCCAGAGATACGAATTCTTCGTGAAGCGGAGCAGGTAGTCGCCGAGCCAGCCGCCGATGAACGTGCCGGCGAATCCGGTGCCGACGACGATCAGGCCGAACGTCACGGTCGCGTCGACCTGCGACATCCCCCGCACGCGCACCATGAACGCAGGCGTCCAGTACGCCAGTCCGCCGAGCGCGAACGTGTAGGCAGCGTATCCGAGACACGCCAGCATGTACTGCACATTGCGCATGAGATGGAGATAGGCGCCGACCGGCGCGCGCACCTTGTCGTGCTGATGTCCTTCGTCGTATTGCCCGCGCGGCACTTCCTTCACCAGCAGCGTGAGCAGGGCGAAGAGCAGTCCGGGAAGTCCGGCGATGAAAAACGCCGTGCGCCAGCCGAACGCCTGCTCCAGTTTTCCGCCGGCGATGTAGCCGAGCGCCGATCCGAGCGGAATGGCGCAGAAGAAGACGGCGAAGGCGCGTCCCCGTTTCGCCACCGGAAAGTGATCGGAGAGCAGCGCCGGTGCGATCACGCCGTACGCGGCTTCACCGACGCCGACGAGTGAACGCGCGGTGAACAGTGAAAAGAATCCGCGCGCGAAGCCTCCCAGTGCCGTGGCCAGACTCCAGATCCCGACGCCGAGAGCGATCAAAGGAGGACGTTTTCTGCGATCGCCCAAACTTCCGAAGACGGGAGACGTAATCGTGTAGACGATGACGAAGGCGACGCCGATGAGGCCGAGCTGCGAATCGCTGAACCCGAGGTCGCGCTTCACCGGTTCCAGGATCGCGGACAGCATCATGCGGTCGAGGTAATTGAACAGATTGATGAACGTCAGAATGGTCAGCGCGAACGCGGCGGCTCGGCGTGCTGCTGCATCTTGCGTTGTCGGCATTCAGTAACAGTGTAGTGTCAGGCGCTTCATACCCGCGCGGTATCATCAACGGACTCGATCGATCATGAAACGTCTCTCCCCCTGGCTCGCCTTTGCCGGCGGAATCATCGTCCTGGCGCTGCTCCTTCCGTTGTTCCTTCCGGCGCAGCCGCACGAAGTTCGCGTCACGCGCGCCGACGCGCAGCGCATCGCCGATGAAGCGGCCGCGCAGCTCGGCATCGCGCCGCACAAGCTGTGGTCGGCGATGTCGTGGAAGACGTCGCCGATGCTCGACCGGGAGCTGGAGCAAGACCCGAAACGGCGGGCGAAGGCGGCCGACGATCCTGTGATCGGTCCCCGCCTCGGCTCGTATCACGTCGCTTACTACCAGAGCAAAGTCGGCAAGTTCCCGCCGTACGCATTCGTGATGGTCAGCGGGCGGACCGGTGAAGTCATCAGCTCGCGCCTGCGCCTGCGCGCCGACGTCACCGGCACGCATCCGACCGAACAGCAGCTCCGCGCGCGTGCCGACGCCTTCGTACAGTCGCGCGTATTTCCCGGCGCGCCGAATCCACAGTTCGAATCGGCGCGGCCGACGATCCTCCGCACGCGCACCGACTGGGTCTTCCGCTATCGCGTGCCGTCGACGTTTCCGATCGGCAAGGCGGTGCCGCTGCTCAACGTCAATTTCTCCGGCGATCGCTTCGCCGGCTGGGACCTCTCCGAGGAGTATGCGGACGGGAAGTCGTTCGACGGCGACAACGGCGGCGACATCGCCGTCTCGCTGATCCGCTTCGCCACGATGTTCGCCGTGCTGCTCGTGCTCCTTATCGTCTTCCTGCGCAAATACCACGCGGGCGAAGTCGGCGTGGAGACGGCCTCGGTCCTCTTCGTCGTCACGCTCCTTCTGCTGATCATCGTGGACATCGCGATCCACGGTCCCGCCGCGGAAGGCGTCGGCATGGGCGGGATCGACGCACGGTGGACGTCGTACGCGCAGATCGCGTTCAAGCTGCTCTTCGTCGACCTGCCGATGTCGCTGATGATGTTCCTGGCGTGGGCGGTCGGCGAGAGCGTCGCGCGCGAGCGGTGGGGCGATCGCCTCGCGTCGTTCGAAGCGCTACTGCGGCGCGATCCGATCAACGCGACGGTTGGCCACTCGGTGATGCACGGCATCCTCGCGGCGCCGGCGCTCGCCGCATCGGCGTTCGGCGTCGCCGCAATTCCGCTGCTCTTCCGCGTCGCCTGGCCGGACATGGGCAACGGCACGCTATGGGTGGTCTATCTCGGTGGACCACTGACCCTGATCCTCTGCGGCGCGATCGACGCGCTGCTCTTCCCCATCGGCGCGCTCCTCGGCGTCCTCGCGTTCGCATCGCGGCGTCGCGTGTTGTGGGCGGGCGTCGTCGTCGCGCTCATCCTCGGCGTCGCCGGCGGCATGTGCGAGCCGCCGATCGCGCCGACGCTGCTCCGCTTCGCGTTCGGCTTCGGCGGCATCGCTGCGGCGATCGTCATTTTCATGGCCACCGATCTGCTGACCACGGTGACCGCGGTCTTCTTCGGCTCGATGCTGCTGTACGGCCTGCCGTTCATCATCGAAGCGCGCGGCGAGATGCTCACCGGGTCGCTGCTCGCGATCGCGGTGCCGGTGCTCCTCGCGGTCGTCTTCGCCATCGCCGGCCTGATGACACAGCGCGAAGTCGTCTACACGCACGACGATCTCGCGCCGCACGTGAAGCGGATCGTGGAGCGCGAACGGGTCAAGGCGGAGATCGACGCCGCCAATCGCATCCAGGCGGCGCTGCTGCCGCTCGACGTGCCAGAGCTCGCCGGCGCCTCTGTCGCATCGCACTATCGCGCGGCGACGGAGATCGGCGGCGATTACTTCGACTTTCTTCCCCAGCCGAACGGCGAGATCGGCATCGCATTCGGCGACGTGTCGGGACATGGACTGACCAGCGGCATCGTCATGGCGATGGCCAAGTCGGCGCTCCTGGTGCAGGTCGGCGCGGACTCGTCGCCGCGCGTCGTGCTCGAAGTGCTGAACGAGATCGTGATCAAGACCGCGCCGAAGCGGATCCTGATGACGTTCTTCTTCGGACTGCTCGATCCGGCGACGCACACGCTCCGCTTCGCCTCGGCCGGTCATCTCGATCCGTACGTCTTCCGCGCCGCGAACCGGCGCATCGAGCCGTTGTCGTCGTGGGGCTTCCCGCTCGGCGTGCGGCGGCGCGATCCGTTCCGCGAGCACACCGTCGAGTTCGCGACCGGCGACCGCCTCATTCTCTATAGCGACGGCCTGATCGAGGCGGTGGATGACGACGGCGAGCCGTTCGGCTTCGACCGCTTCGAGCGCGTGCTCTCCGATGCGGGACACATGAGCGCCGATGAGATCAAGAGGTCGCTGCTCGCCGCGGTGAAGAAGTTCACTCACAACCGTCCGCCGGAGGACGACCAGACGCTGGTGGTCGTCTCATTCGATGAGGTCGTCGCGCAGCGCGCTTACCCCGGCCGGGTCGCCGTCCACACGGCAGAAGCCGTTAACTGACAACGACTTAGAACAGGCATCCGGTTCGCAATTCTTCATCGTCATGATGAAGAAACTCCAGGCCATCCTGTTGACTCTGTCAATCCTGCTGCTCCCCGCGCAGAGCGCATTCGCCAAGAAGCACAGCCGCACGCGCGGCACGATCGTCGGCGCCGTCGCCGGCGCATTGGTCGGTGGAAAGAAGGGCGCGGTGGTCGGTGCGGCGTTCGGTAATGCGGTCCAGGCGGAGCGGCATCACCTGTACACGAAGAAGCATCACCATAAGAAGCACCACCGCCGCTACTAACGCCTTCTCCCCGCGGGAGAAGGGTTAATATGCGCGCCCTATGGCGCAACCCGAACCGAACAAAATCATCTACTCCATGGTCGGCGTATCGAAGTTCCATGGAAAGACGAAGCAGGTCCTCAAGGACATCTACCTCTCCTACTTCTACGGCGCGAAGATCGGGGTGATCGGTCTCAACGGCTCCGGCAAGTCATCGCTGCTGCGCATCCTGGCCGGCGTCGATAAAGACTTCCTCGGCGAGACCGTGCTCTCCCCCGGCCACACCGTCGGCTTCCTGGAGCAGGAGCCGCAGCTCGACAACTCCAAGACCGTCCTGGAGATCGTGCAGCAGGGCGTGCAGCCGGTCATCGACCTGCTGAAAGAATTCGACGACATCAACAACGCCTTCGGCGATCCCGACGCCGACATGGACAAACTGATGGACCGCCAGGCGAAGGTGCAGGACAAGCTCGACGCCGCCGGCGCCTGGGACCTCGACTCGAAGCTGGAGATGGCGATGGACGCGCTCCGCTGTCCGCCGGGCGAGACGCCGATCGCCACCCTCTCCGGAGGCGAGAAGCGCCGCGTGGCGCTCTGCCGCCTGATGCTGCAGGCGCCAGACATCCTCCTCCTCGACGAGCCGACCAACCACCTCGACGCCGAATCGGTGGAGTGGCTGGAGAAACACCTGCAGCAATACGCCGGCACCGTCATCGCCGTGACGCACGACCGCTACTTCCTCGACAACGTCGCCGGCTGGATCCTGGAGCTCGACCGCGGCGAAGGGATTCCCTGGAAGGGGAACTACAGCTCGTGGCTGGAGCAGAAACAGGAGCGGCTGCGTCGCGAGGAGAAATCGGAATCGCAACGGCAGAAGACGCTGGAGCGCGAGCTCGAATGGATCCGCATGTCGCCGAAGGGGCGCCACGCGAAGGGCAAGGCGCGCATCAATCAGTACGAGTCGATGCTCAACCAGGAAACGCAGCAGAAGATCAACGAGCTGGAGATCTACATCCCGCCCGGTCCGCGTCTCGGCAACGTGGTCATCGAAGCAGACGACGTGCGGAAGGCGTACGGCGAGAAGCTGCTGATCGACGAGATGACGTTCCAGCTCCCGCCGGGCGGCATCATCGGCGTGATCGGTCCGAACGGCGCCGGCAAGACGACGCTCTTCCGGATGATCGTCGGCGAGGACGCGCCCGACGCCGGCACGATCCGCCTCGGCGACACGGTGAAGGTCGCGTACATCGACCAGAACCGCCCGCTCGACGGCGAGAAGTCGATCTTCGAAGAGATCACCGGCGGCACCGACATCGTGCAGCTCGGAACGCGGGAGATGAACTCGCGCGCCTACGTCGCGCGCTTCAACTTCTCCGGACAGGATCAGCAGAAGAAGGTCGGCGCGCTCTCCGGCGGCGAGCGCAATCGCGTCCACCTGGCGAAGATGCTCAAGGAAGGAGCCAACGTGCTCCTGCTCGACGAGCCGACCAATGACCTCGACGTCAACACGATGCGCGCGCTGGAAGAAGCGCTGGAGAGCTTCGCCGGATGCGCGATCGTGATCTCGCACGACCGCTGGTTCCTCGACCGCGTGGCGACGCACATCCTCTCCTTCGAGGGAGAGAGCCGCGTCTACTGGTTCGACGGCAACTACAGCGAGTACGAGGAAGACAAGCGCAAACGCCTCGGGGCGGAGGCGGCGGAACCGCATCGCATCCGCTACCGGCAGATGACGCGGTAATCAAATTTCCGAACGGCTGTTGCAAAAACCCGAATCGCTACGGGTGGCTCGATTTTCGACCCTTTTGCAAACGTCCTGCTTTAAAACATTTACTGAGCAGGTGCTCTTACCTCCTCCGGCCGAGGTTGTGCAGAAAATCGCGCGACCCAGGACAACTGAATAAACGGAGGAGCTAATGAAACTCTCGCAGCGTTTCGTTTCCCTTCTCGTTTTCGGTCTCGTCCTGCTCGTAGGCGCGTCCGCCCTCGCGCAGGGTACCGGAACGAGATCCTCTCTCAGTGGAACCGTCACCACCGACGGCAAGCCGCTGCCCGGAGTCACGGTGACGATCTCGTCGCCCGCACTCCAGGGAATCCGCACGGCCGTGACCGGGGAAGGAGGTGGCTACGACTTCCCGTCGTTACCTCCCGGGGTCTACACCATCACCATGGAACTGGAGGGAATGTCGAACGTCGTCAAGAAACTGACGCTGCAACTGGCGAATGAAGGGCATGCCGACGCCGACATGAAAGTCAGCGCGGTGGCCGAAGCGATCACCGTCACCGCCGCGGCTCCGGCCGTGCTGGAGACGACGTCCCTCACGCGCAACTTCGATCAGGCCGTCATCCGCGAGCTTCCGGTGCGCCGCAACATCCGCGACACCGTGCTCCTCGCGCCCGGCGTGACGTCGAATGGTCCGAACAACCAGATGATGCTCTCCGGCGCGCCGTCGTACGACAACCTCTTCCTCGTCAACGGCGTCGTGGTGAACGAGAACCTCCGCGGCCAGCCGCACGATCTCTTCATCGAAGACGCCATCCAGGAAACGACGATCATTACCGGCGGCGTCTCCGCCGAATACGGCCGCTTCACCGGCGGCGTCGTCTCCACGCTGACCAAATCGGGAGGCAACGAATTCACCGGCTCGATCCGCGATTCGCAGACCAATCCGAAATGGATCTCCAAGAGCGCGTACACCGGCGAGGCCGATCATCCGAACAAGGTCTCGAACGTCTACGAAGGAACGCTTGGCGGCTACGTGCTGAAGGACCACATCTGGTTCTTCGGCGCGGTGCGGCATACGAAGGGAGCGCCGGCGAACGGCTTCAACGCCCTGGCCTCGACCGTCGCCGTGAAGCCGAACTTCACCGGCATCCAGTTCCTCAACACGCTCGATCAGAACCGCTATGAAGGAAAGCTGACCGGCACGCTCGCCCAGAAGCACACGCTGGTCGCCTCGTACCTCGACGTGAAGACGACGGAGAACAACAACTTCTTCGCTCCGATCTACGACCAGGCGTCGATCGTCACGCAGCGCATGCTGCCCAACAGCCTGAAAGCGATCGCCTATAACGGCGTGCTGACCTCGAGCTTCCTGCTCGAAGCACAGGCCTCGCAGAAGAAGTTCGCCTTCGTCCACAGCGGCGGGCTGCTCAACGACCGGATCGGCGGCACGTGGATCCAGGACAGCAACGCGCGCTTCAACGCCCCGGTGTTCTGCGGCAACTGCACGGACGAGGGGCGCAACAACGACTCGGCGACGCTGAAGGGAAACTACTACCTGAACACGAAGTCGATGGGGAATCACAACTTCGCCGTCGGCGCCGATCAGTACAAGGAAACGCGCCTGGTCAACAACAACCAGTCGGCGAGTAACTTCACCACGCTGAGCAGCGGCACGGCCACGTTCCTGCCCGGCGACCCCACTCCCTACGCGCACTTCGACGGCAGCAGCTCGCTGACCTGGCGGCCGATCCTCGTCACATCGACCGGCAGTCACCTCAACACGGTCGGCATCTTCATGAACGACAAGTGGGACTTCAACACGCACCTGTCGTTCAACGTCGGCCTGCGCTACGACAAGAACCACGCCCTCGACGCCTCGGGGAACACCGTCTCCGACGACAACGCGTTCAGTCCCCGTCTCGGAATGATCTGGGACGTCAAGGGGAACGGCCGCTCGCGCGTCAGCGCCAGCTACGCGAGATACGTCACCAAGATCGTCGACGGCAATGCCGGCGGCGCCGGCAACGCGGCCGGCACACCCGCCACGTTCACCTGGACCTACGCCGGTCCGAAGATCAATGAGCTCGACAAGAACGGGAACATCATCGGCACGCCGGTCAGCCCGCAGGAGGCGCTGAAGATCGTCTTCGCCTGGTTCGACTCGATCGGCGGAACGTCGAACACGAAGTTCACCAGCAGCAACATCCCCGGCTTCACCACGCAGGTCCTGAATCCGATCAAGTCGCCGAGCGTCGACGAGGTCATCGTCGGCTTCGGACAGCAGCTCGGACGGACGGCCTTCGCCAAGGTCGATTTCATCAGCCGCGACTGGCACAACTTCTACGCCCGCGCCATCAACCAGAGCACCGGCCAGGTGACCGCGCCGAACGGCACGATCAACGACCTCGGCGTGCTGGTGAACACCGACTCGATCGAGCGGACCTATCGCGCGGCGCAGATGCAGTTCGGCTGGCATCCGACGCGTTTGAGCATCGGCGGCGGCTACACGTATTCGAGACTGCGCGGCAACGACACGAGCGAGGCCGACGGCACCGCGACCTCGCCCCTCCTGCCGTACAAGATCTACTACCCCGAGTATCTCGACTACAAGCAGCGCCTGCCGGTCGGCTACCTCCTCGGCGACGAGACGCATCGCGGACGCGTCTGGGCCGCGTACGACATGCCGACCCGCTTCGGCAACTTCAACTTCTCCGCCATCCAGACCGCGGACTCGGGACGTCCCTATTCCGCGATCGGCACGATCGACGCCACCGGCACCAACGCCAACTTCAAGTTCGCCGGCGCGCCGGTCAAGCCGTCGTACTACGGCGCTCCCGGAGGAGCCACGCCGACCCAGATCACCACCACGCACGACTACTTCTTCAGCGGACGCGGCGAGTTCCGGACGCCGTCGGTCTTCAGCACCGACGTCGCCGTGAACTACGAGATCCCGATCATGCACATCTCGTTCTTCGCCCAGGGACAGGTGATCAACATCTTCAACAACTCGAAGGTGAACAACCTGGTGAGCGGTCAGTTCGACACGACGATCCGGACCAGCCGGACGAATGCGCCCGCCTCGTCGGGTCTCGCTCCGTTCAATCCGTTCACCGCCACGCCGATCGAGTGCCCGCAGAACGCGAGTGCGGACACGTGCAAATCGATGGGAGCGAACTGGCAGAAAGGCCCGCTGTTCGGTCAGGGCCTGAGCAAGGACGCGTACCAGACGCCGCGCACCTACCGCCTGGCGTTCGGCGCCCGCTTCTAGCGGTCCAGGGGGTCAGGTCTGGAAAATTAACTTAACGGGCCCGTTAAGTTAATTTTCCAGACCTGACCCCATTCCATTTTTCTCCGTGCCAACCAAATTCAAGCCACCGGCATCGAAAATCCGTTTTTTTGAAGAAGCCGCGATTGCGTTTGCTCTAACCTCCTGAAAACACACCTCTTACAAACTGGCAATCCGGGTGTTTCGAATGCATTACAATGTGCCGCAACCCCTCGTCGTCCAAGTGAAGTTCAAGAGGATATTTCAAGGAGGAGAGATGGTCACAAGGAGACTCGTAACAGCAGTTTTCGTGGCCGCGCTTCTGCTCGTCGGCGTCAATGCCTTCGCGCAGGTCACGGGTAACATCGTGGGCACGGTCACTACGGCCGGCGCGCAGCTGCCAGGTGCCACCGTCACGATCGCATCGCCCGCCATGCAGGGTGTGCGTACGACCGTGAGCGGCGCCAACGGCGACTACAGCTTCAACGCACTTCCCCCGGGGAAGTACAGCGTCACCGCGGAGCTGGAAGGAATGCAGAAGGTGACGCAGAGCGTCAACGTGCGGCTGGCTGAGACCGCCCGCGCCGATGCCGACCTGAAGGTCAGCGCGGTGGCCGAAGCCATCACCGTCACCGCGACGGCACCCTCGGTTCTGGAGACGTCGCAGGTTTCGACGTCGCTGACGCGCGAGCAGGTCGAGGCGCTCCCGATCGGCCGTACGATCGCGCAGCGCATTCAGCTCGCGCCGGGCGTCAACAACGCCGGTCCGAACAACCAGACCATCATCAACGGCGCTCCCTCGTACGACAACCTCTACATGGTCAACGGCGTCGTCGTGAACGACTCCATCCGTGGCCAACCAGAGAACCTGTTCATCGAAGACGCCATCCAGGAGACGACGCTGATCACCGGCGGTGTCTCCGCCGAGTACGGCCGCTTCACCGGCGGCGTGATCAACACGCTCACCAAGTCAGGCGGCAATGAGTTCAGCGGCTCCCTCCGCGACAACGTCACGAACCCGTCGTGGACCGATGAGACCGACTTCAAGAATCCCCTCACCGGCGCTCCCCAGCCGCAGAACGCGGACATCAAGAGCCACCAGTACGAGGCGACCCTCGGCGGTTACCTGCTGAAGGACCGCGTCTGGTTCTTCGGCGCGGGCCGCAAGTTCAAATCCAACACCTCTCTTGTCACGACGTCGACGAACATCCCGTTCCTCAACGTCCAGGACAACAAGCGATACGAGGTGAAGCTGACCGGTCAGATCACCGCCAAACACTCGCTCGTGGGCTCGTACCTCCACAACGAGACCGAGGAAGTCAACAACCGCTTCGGTAACGTCGTCGATCTGCGCAGTCTCACGAATCGCACGCTGCCGAACTGGCTGCAGTCGTATCACTACAGCGGCGTGATCACCAACAGCCTCCTCGTCGAGGCACAGTACAGCCGCCGCTATTTCGCCTTCATCGGTGGCGGCGGTCCCAAGGATCTGATCAACGGGACGCTCCTCCGCGACATCAGCACCGCGAACCGCGCCTGGTCGCCGACGTTCTGCGGCGAGTGCGATCCCAAGCTCCGCAATAACAAAGACTACCTGGCGAAAGCCAACTACTTCCTCTCCACCAAGTCGATGGGCTCGCACAACGTCGTCGCCGGTATTGACGACTTCCACGAGCTTCGTCACGAGAACAACGAGCAGTCCGGCAGCGGCTTCCGCATCTGGGGCGACTTCGTCAACAAGGACGGCACGTCCCTGAAGCCGGGCGACGAAGTCTTCATCCGCATGCTGCCGCAGACGAACTACTACGTCGAAGCGACGCCGATCTCGCAGCTCAGCCAGACCAGCGACGCATCGACCAAGTCGTTCTTCGTCAACGACAAGTGGGACTTCAACAACCACTGGAGCTTCAACCTCGGCATGCGCTACGACAAGAACGACGCTGTCGACCAGTCGCACACCAAGGTCTCGGATGACTCGAACGTCAGCCCGCGCCTTTCGACCGTGTACGACCTCAACGGCGACGGACGCAACCGCTTCACCGCCAGCTACGCCAAGTACGTCTCGCACATCGACAACGGCGTCAATGACTCCGTCGCCGTCGGTGGCCAGCCGGGCTCGATCTACTTCAACTACAAGGGACCCGCGATCAACGCCGGCGTGCCGACCGTTGCGACCGCGCAGGCCATCCAGCAGATCTTCGACTGGTTCAACTCGGTCGGGGGCGTGAACGGTTTCAAGGACATCGAATTCATCTTCGTCCCGGGTCTCACCGCGAAGCTGCGCAGCGGTCTCAAGTCGCCGAATTCGACGGAGTACGCCCTCGGCTACGGCCGCCAGATCGGCTCGAACGGTTACGTCCGTGCTGACTACATCGACCGCAGCTGGCACGACTTCTACGTCTCGTTCACCGACACCACGACGGGATTCGGCACTGCCGCCAACGGCAGCAAGGTCGACATCACGCAGGTCGGCAATGACGACAGCGGTCTCTCCCGCAAGTACCACGGCCTCCAGACGCAGGCCGCGTACCGCCTGGGCAGACTGAATCTCGGCGGCAACTACACGTACGCCACCCTCAAGGGCAACGTCGAGGGTGAGACGTTCAACAACGCCACCGTGACGGTCGGCAACAACCAGTATCCGGAGTACAACAAGTTCGCGCAGAGCATCCCGGTCGGCTACCTCAACGAGGACATCCGCCACCGCGCGAACCTCTTCGCCAACTACGACGTGGCGCTTCCCTGGGGCAATCTGAACCTCGGCGTCCTCGAGCGTTACCACAGCGGTACGCCGTACTCCGCGACCGGCAGCATCCGCATGCTCGGCCTCGTCACCAACCCGGGCTATGCCACCCCGCCGACCAACGTCACCTATTTCTTCAGCGAGCGCGGCCAGTACCGCGTCGACAACATCACGTCGACCGACCTTACCGCGACCTACAACCTCCCGACCTTCGGCAAGGTCGCCGTGTTCTTCCGCGCCGACCTGCTCAACGCCTTGAATGAACAGGGTGTCGAATTCGCGTCGACGGGCGTCGGAGCGGTCGTCGAAGCGCGCGTCTACACGCGCGCATCGGCTGCACGTGCAGGCGTTGCCCGTCCGACCTGCCCGGCGGCCACCCCGACCTGCGTGAACGGCTTCTTCACGTTCAATCCGTTCACCGAGACGCCGAAGGAATTCCACGACGGAGACGATCCGAACGGACACTACAACTTCCGTCTCGATCCGACCTTCGGCAAGCCGACGAACAACGCCGCGTACCAGCTTCCGCGTACGTACCGTTTCGCCGTCGGCCTCCGCTTCTAATCCGCTTCACATCGCAGTAACAGAAAGCCCCGGCCGCAAGGCCGGGGCTTTTTGTTTGAGCGCTTCTTTCGAATCTGTGCCCCGCCAATTTATATCCTGTAGTATGGCTGTCCGCCGATCTGGATTGCGGGCAAAAAGGAGATGCTCATGCAAAAGCTGAAGATCCTGGCGATAGCCGTGATGGCGATCGCCCTTACCGCGGGCCCTGCCCACGCCAATTGGCGGGAGATACACGTCCAATATTTCACTGACAGTCAACTCGATTACATGGTCGGTGAGTCCATCGATTGGTGTGACGACTCCACGAGTTCGTCGGGAACCCTCGCCGGTGACTACCTCGGTCACTTTGAGGTCAATTGCAGCACCGAGGAAGTCATCAACGTGAGCTGTTATCACTGGACAGGTTCCTATTACGCGCCGATCGACTGCTACTTCGATGGGCCGGTTGCCTATGGCCGTCTTCGAGTTCCGATCGGGCAGCACTAGGAACCCGGCTTACCGCAACGTCTCTCGCGTCCGCGCCGCCAGCGCTCTCGCCGCGGGCGTCGGATTCGCGCTCACCATCGTCCGCAGCGTCACATCCGCGCCGCGCCGGTCGCCGCCGATGAACTGCAGCACCGCGAGGTTGGTGTACGCGCGCAGATCGTTCGGGAACGCGGCGATCTCGCGTTGATACGCGGCGCGCGCTTCGTCGATGCGGCCGAGTCGGGCGAGGGCGTCGGCGCGGACGAACTCGAGACGGTAGACGGGGGGAAGCTCGCGCTCGACGGCCATTCGTTGCGCGTCGTCCACGATGCGCAGCGCTCCGGTGTAGTCACCGCGCGCGCCGGCGATTTCGGCGAGCAAGAGAACGCCTGACGGCTCGTCGGACACGTCCCGCGCATAACGATTCGCCGTTTCGAAATCGCGGCGCGCCAATGCGACGCCGGCGAGGAGCGTCTTCGCACGATGCGGACTCGCGCTCAGCGTCAGCTCGCCGGCTCGCTGCGCGTCATCGAGCTTGCCGCTCTGCAGATAGAGACTCCCGAGCGGCAGGATGAGATCGGGCGAAGCGACCGGCGCGCGCGCGATTGCGTCGCGATACGCGGCGATCGCCTCCTCCGTCCGCCCCGCGTGCGCGAGCGTGTCGCCGAGCTGCGTCCACACCTCGACCATATCGGGCGACTGCGCGAGGATCGAGCGGAAGAGTGACACCGCTTCATCGGTGCGATTCACGGCCGCGAGCTCGATCGCCTCGCGCATCGGCGCGAGCGTGGCGATCGCCTTGTTCGGATCGGGCAGCGGACCGGATGGACCCTTGTGCGTGGAGCCGAGGTAACCGAGGGCCTGGAGCCTGGCGGCGGTCTCGGAATCGACGGCGGCGGGCTGGGGGATCGCGTCGCCGAACTTCGCCAGCTCCTCGCGGCCGGCGCTCACCACGCGGCGCTCCGTCGACGCGAGATCGTGCCGCTCGGCGGGATCGCGCTGAACGTCGTACAGCTCCGCGCGCGACGACGACGAGATCAGGTGAAAGCGCTCATCGATCAGCGAACGGAGCTCGCTCCAGCCGAAGTGATAGCGCGGATAGAGGCTCTCGCTGTAGATCTTTCGCGACGCCGGCAGCTCGAGCAAAGTTGAGTTTCCAGATGCGACCCCAACCAGTTGCAGGACGGTGCCGAAGATGTCGGCGAGTTGCGCGGGGGCGTCGACGGTGCTGTTCGCGCGCTTCGATTGCGGGAGCTTGAGCAGCAATGGGACGTGAATGGCCTCGCGGTAGATGAGGATCGAGTGCTGATCCTCGCCGTGGTCGTTCAGTCCTTCGCCGTGATCGGAGCAGATGATGATGATCGCGCGGTCGTAGATCCCCTTCGCCTTCAGGTGATCGAGCAGCTTGCCGACGATGGCGTCCGACGTGGCGATCTCGCCGTCGTACGCGCTCGCGTAACGGCTGCGAAACGGCTCCGGCGGCTCGTACGGAACGTGCGGCTCGTAGACGTGGAAGAAGTAGAAGAACGGCGCGGAATCGTGCGCGTCGATCCACTTCTCGGCGACCGATTCGGTGACGTTGCCGGGACGCTGATAGTCGCGAAAGGCAGCGCCGGCGCGCGCGTTGGTCGCGTCGTCGTACGCATCGAACAGATTGCCGAGTCCGGTCTCGCCACGCAGTACGAATGACGACACTGCCGCCCCGGTTGCGTAACCGCGGTCGTGCAGCAGACGCGGCAGCGTCGGATGCTGCGTCCCGTCGAAGTGAAAACCGGCGTTGTCGCGCACGCCATGCTCCGGCGGCAGCAATCCGGTGAGCATCGACACATGCGACGGCAGCGTCATCGGGCAGTGCGAATACGCATTGCGGAAGAGGATCGCGTCGCGGCGAAAACTGTCGAGATGCGGTGTGTCGACGCCTTTGTAGCCGTATGCCGGAAGGTGATCGGCGCGCAGCGTATCGATCGAGATCAGCACGACCGGCGCGTTCTCGAAACGCGCCTGCTCGCCTCGGCGACACGCAGCGAGCGCGACGATGCAAAGCAGACCGATGCGTAGCCTCATTCGAGCGCAATCCTTGCACAGAAGATGATCAGGAGTGTGCCCCATGCCCATGAAAAAAACAGGAGTGGCGCTCGCGGTGATGATGATGATCACCTCGAGCGCTTTCGCCCTCAACACGAAGGAGTTGCTATCGCTCGTGGCGATGCCGCTTGCAGTAGCCGCGGCCTCGGATCTCAACGGCGTTCAGGAGCCGGATCTCATCGATCTGGTGACGCAGCTCAATCAGGCCAACGTGCCGCCGACGGAGTTCGTGCAGATCGTGCGCTACGTTCCCGTCGCGCTGATCGATCAGAACGGACAGCCGCAGATCGTGCAGTACGTGACCACGGAGACGCGTCGCGGTATCACCGGCACGACACTGGCGACGAACATCGCCGACGAGCTGCGCATGCGCTACGACGTGCCGCGATTCGAGCTCGTGCCGGCGCAGCCGGTGATCGTCGAGACGACGCAGATCATCCCGCAGTACGTGACGACGCGCACGAACAGCAGCCTGCTGTCGCTGGTGGCGATGCCGGTCGCGGTCGCGGCGGTCGCCGATATCGCGGGCATCCCGCAGCAACAGCTCTTCGACATCGTCGCGCAGCTCAATCAGGCGAACGTTCCGCCGCCGCAGTTCGTGGAGGTGGTGCGCTACGTCCCCGTGGCGTTCGTGAACACCGACACCTCGCCGCAGTTCGTGCAGTACGTCACGACCCAGGTGAATAACGGCGTGACCGGCCCCGCACTGGCGGTGGTGGTCGCCGATCGACTGCGCACGTACGGTGCGCGCGAGATCAACGTGATCGCGCCGCAGCCGCAGCAGGTGTTCGTGCCACAGCCCGCGCCGGTGCAGATCGTGCGCACGCATCCCCACGGCGGTCCTCCGGGACAGTTGAAGAAAGTGTATGGATATCAAACCGGTGCGGAGGTCGTGCATCGCGAGGCTTCGAAAGGCCACGGACGCGGTCATCAGAAGACAGTCGTCGTGGTCCCGCCGCCGATGATCTCGTCGACACCGCAGCCGGTACCGGTACAGGTCAAACCGGGTAAAGGTCACGGCGGCGGCAATCCGCACGGCGGCCCTCCGGGACAGAACAAGGGCCACGGCAACGGCAACGGCAAAGGTCATGGAAAGGGGAAAGGATGAAACGCACATTGATCGCATCCGCCATCGCGCTCGTAATGCTGGTCGGATGCAAGCAGCAGAACAACGCAGCGGCCACGTCGCCCGAGGCGGCGAAGTCGTCATCGGCAACGATGCATTCGAATCTGACGCCGGAACAACTCGGTGAGCTCGGCGCACAGATCAAAAAGGAACCGTCACGCGCCCAGGAACTGCTCTCCGCGCACGGCCTCGACGATCAGAGCTTCGAGAAGGAGATCCGCAAGATCACCCAGGATCCGGTCGCATCGAAGCGCTACGCCGCCGCGTACAAGAACGCGTCGTAGGAGGGAGACGACGGGAGCGCCTCCGGCGGGCGGGCCCGGCCCGCAGCGTTTGTTTGGGATTTACGCGAGACATACGCTGCGGGCCGGGCCCGCCCGCCGGAGGCGCCCTCGTCGTCCCCCGTCACTCCCCCGCGATCGTCCACGCGAGTGCGGCGATCGCGGCGGTGTCCTGGGCCAGCTCTTTCGGATCGATCTTGTCGAGTGTGTCGGCGGGGGTGTGGTGGTAGTCGAAGTAGTGCAGTGGATCGGGCACCAGGCCGAAGCCGGGGACTCCCGACTCGATGAGGAACGACGTATCGGCGCCGGTCTGGGCGGCGTACTCAAAGCGGTGCGCGCCGAGGCGGTCAAGTGCTGTTGATTTCGCCACGATTGTGTCGAGCGCGGCGCCTTTCAGCGTTGTCGTGAAGCCGGTCGGAGCCGCGGCGCCGGCGTCCGTCTCGATCGCCGCGATGTGCTTCTCGTTGCGATGACTGGCGAAGTAGGCGCGGCCGCCGTTCAGGCCGTTCTCTTCGTTCATGAACAACACGCCGCGGATCGTGCGCTTCGGACGAAGTCCGGATTCCTTAATCAGGCGCATCGTCTCCATCACCATCGCCACGCCCGAGCCGTCGTCGATCGCGCCCGTGCCGAGGTCCCAGGAATCGAGGTGTCCGCCGATCAGCACGATCTCCTCGGGGTGCTCGCTGCCGCGGATCTCGGCGATCACATTCGCCGACTCCACGTCGGGCAAAGTTTTCGGAGTGAGCACCACGTGCATCCGCACGCGATCGCCGCGGGCGAGCAGGCGATGCACCAGCTCCGCGTCCTCGATCGTCATCGCCGCGGACGGGATCTTCGGCTGCTTCGGGTCGTAGCGCATCGCGCCCGTGTGGGGCGTACGCAGCGACGCCGATCCGACGCTGCGGATCAATGCCGCCACCGCGCCGTACTCCGCCGCGCGGCTCGCGCCGCTGCCGCGATAGATCACCACGCGCGAATACGCCTCGAACGAATGTCGCGCTTTCACCAGCTCGGCGTCCATCGGGTTGTTGTAGAAGACGATCTTCCCTTTGACCTTCGTCCCGAGCTGCTTCAGCTCATCGTACGAAGAGACCTCGACCACGTCCGCGGTCAGCCCCTGCGCAGGTGTGGACACGCTTCCGCCGAGGGCGGTGAGGACGATCTTCTGGTTGTTGTGGGAGACGAGGCGCGCGCGCTCATCGCCGCGCACCCAGTGCGGAACCGTCACCTTCTCCGTGCGGACGTCGATGCCCCAGGCGCGGAACTGCGCGGTCGTCCACGCCACCGCCTGCGCCGCGTTCGCCGAGCCCGAGGGACGCGGCCCGATCTCGTCGGTCAGATACGACAACGTCTCGTACGCCCGCGTGTTCGACAGCGCGGACGTGACGAGACGGTCAGCGTTTGACTGCGCGAAGGCGTTGGCCGCAAACAGGAGCAGCGCTGCCAACAGCCAACGGAAAACGGCCAACTAAATCTCCTCCGTATCGATTTGGGCGCGCTGCAGTGAGCCGGAGTAGTCGATGTAGCACGACTTCCACTCCGTGAACACGTCGATGCCCGCAACGCCTGCTTCGCGATGACCGTTGCCGGTCTCCTTCGTGCCGCCGAACGGCAGGTGCGTCTCCGCGCCGATCGTCGGGGCGTTCACGTAGAAGATGCCGGTGTACATGTCGCGCATGGCGATGAACGCGTTGTTCACGTCGCGCGTGTAGATCGACGACGACAGTCCGTAGCGGACGCCGTTGCCGATCTCGATCGCGTTCTCCAGCGAATCGCACGGGATCACCGCGGTCACCGGTCCGAAGATCTCCTCCTGCGCGATGCGCATGTCGGGCTTCACGTCGGCGAACACCGTCGGCTCGTGGAAGTAGCCCTTCGCGTATGCCTCGTCGCGCAGCTCGTGGCCGCCGGCGACGCAGGTCGCGCCTTCGTCGCTGCCGATCTTCACGTACTTCTTCACCGTCTCGATCTGGCCCGCGGAGACGTTCGGCCCCATGTCGACGCGATCGAGTCCGAAGCCGATCTTCAGCTTCTTCACGCGGCCGACCAGCTTGTCGACGAACTCCTGGTAGACCTTCTTGTGCACCACGAGACGCGACGACGCCGTGCAGCGCTGTCCGGCCGTGCCGAACGCTCCCCACAGCGCGCCGTCGACCGCGAGGTCGACGTCGGCATCGTCCATCACCATGATCACGTTCTTGCCGCCCATCTCCAGGTGCAGGCGCTTGAACGTCGGCGCGCAGGCGATGGAGATGTCGCGGCCGACTTCTGTCGAGCCGGTGAAGGAGATGACCTTCGTCTTCGGGTTCTTGATCAGCGGCTCGCCGACTTCGCGTCCGCCGCCGGTGACCACGTTGAACACGCCCTTCGGAATCCCCGCCTCGTGGAGACACTCGGCGAGCATCACGACCGAAAGCGGCGTGAGCGACGCCGGCTTGATCACGATCGTGTTGCCCGCGATGAGCGCCGGCATCGACTTCCACGCCGGGATGGCGATCGGGAAGTTCCACGGCGTGATGAGACCCGCGACGCCGAGCGGCATGCGGACGCACATGTTGAACTTGTTCGGAAGCTCCGACGGTGTGGTGACACCGTGCAGCCGCCGTCCTTCGCCCGCCATGAGGTAAGCGAGGTCGATCGCTTCCTGGACGTCGCCCTTCGTTTCGTCTAGGACCTTGCCCATCTCGCGCGTCATCTCGCGGGCGATCTTTTCCTTGTCCCGCTTCATGATCTCGGCGGCGCGGTAGATCAGCTCTCCGCGCTTCGGCGCCGGCGTCAGGCGCCAGCCTTCGAACGCCTTCGCCGCGGCGTCGACCGCGCGCGAAGTGTCGTCGGCATTCGACTCCTGGAACGTACCGACGAGATCGTCGGTGTTCGCCGGATTGCGGTTCTCGAACGTCTGACCGGATGACGATTTCACCCACTCGCCGTCGATGTAGTTGCCGTACTCGCGCGGCTCGCGCAGTGAGTACTCTTCATGCAGGGACTTGGTTGCGGTTGCGGACATTTGGACTCCTTCGGAGGGTTGCGCGCGAGGCCGGGCGCGCAACTATTTGATTTTTACTGCGTCTTCCTTCGGCTTCGCCGATCCCATATCGACGGAGCCGCGGAACCGCGCTCCCTCGGCGACCACGATCTTCGGCGCCTTGATGTTGCCGTCCACCGTGGCGGTCGTGACGAGCTCCACGCGGTCGTCGGCGGAGATGTCGCCCGTCACTTTCCCCTCCACCACCACGTTCTTCGCATGCACCGTCGCTTCGACGCGCGCCTGCTTGCCGACGTGGAGATCGCTGGAGAGGTTGATCTTCCCTTTGACCGTCCCCTCGATGAAGACCCGTTCCGTGCCGGTGACCGTCCCTTCGATGGTGATCTGAGGGCCGAAATGCGTCCCGCCCGGCATCGGCTGCAGGTCGTTGCGGGGCATCGGTTTCTGCGGAACGGGATCCTTGGAAGAGAAGAGCGCCATAGGGGCCGAGAGCATATCAAAATGCTCTCGGCCCCCGCCGCGAAGGAGAGAGAAACGCGCTTACTGCCGTTTCGTGAGGTTCAGCGACTGAATCGGCTCGGGCGTGATCGGGGTGTCATCAGGATCTTTCTTCTTGATCCGATAGACGACCTCGATGATCGCGCCACAGATGAACACCACCGTCCGCGCCGTGTTGTCGCTCTCCGGATGGAAGATGCTGGCGATCATCCAGCCGATGAGGATCGTGAACCAGAGGGCCAACCTGATCGTTTTCATGACGAGCTCCTTGTTCGTTGGTGTCCTCAATATGGAGATCAAGCGGCGGCGGTCTTAAGGCCATTCTCATAGTGGCCTCCGAGGGCCGCGAAACAGACGCGCACGTGCGACGACGACGTCGGAGCGGGATAGAAACGCGCGCCCGGGGTCACGCCGCGCTGCGTGGTCTGCGTCACTTCACCCGGAAGCCTGAGCCACGCGTACATGCCGCCGGCGGGAGGCGTGTGTTTGATCGCCGTGCCGTTCAGTGAGCGTGCAAATACGTCGTAATGCTGCTTGTGCTCGCGCCGCAATACGGCGAGATGATCTTCGACCACGCCATTGCGCAGCATCTCGCCGACGGCACGTTGTGTAATGGCGTCGCCCGACCCGCTCGATGCCTTCTTGAGCACCGCGAGGTCGCGCATGATCTGGCGCGGCGCGATGATGTATCCGAGGCGGATGCCGGGCGTGAGAATCATGGAGAACGAGCCGACGCGGATCACGATGCCGTTGTGATCGAGCTCCCGTAATGGCGGCGGCGCCTGGCGGTTCCAGTGCAATTGCGAATACGTGTCGTCCTCGACGATCGGCACCGCGAGCACCGACGCCGTGGCGAGCAATGCGCGGCGCGCGTCGATGCTCATCGTCGCGCCGGTCGGATTGTGAAACGTCGGATTCGTGTAGATCAGCTTCGGTCTGTGGCGCACGATCAGGTGCTGCAGCTCGCTGATGTTCCACGCCGGCGCGTTCCAGCCGATCACCTGCGCGCGGCTGGAGCGGAACGCGTGGAAGGCGCCGGTATGTCCCGGCTGCTCCACGATCACCGCGTCCTTCGGATCGATCAGATAACGTCCGATCAGATCGAGCGACTGTTGCACGCCGCTGGTGACCAGCACTTCGTCCGGCTCGCAGTTGGCGAAGTCCGCGATCGCCTCGCGCAGCCGCACCTCCCCTTCCACCGGTGGCGGCGTGAGCGCCGCGCGGCGGCTGCGGCGCAGGATCTCGTCGATGGCGAAGCCGAGCTTGTCGTGCGGGAAGACGTCGATCGCCGGCACGCCGAGCTCCAGGACGTTCGCGCTCGACGTCATCGTCATCGCCGACCGCGCGACCTTGCCGGACCAGGCGAACGGCGCGTCGGAGGCGCCGATCCCGCCGGCGATGAAGCTGCCTCGCCCGACGTACCGCTGGATGATCCCCTTCATCTGCAGGTCGTCGTACGCGGCGACAACGGTCGTCCGGCTCTTGCCGAGCTGCCGCGCCAGGATCCGCTCCGACGGCAGGCGCGTGCCGATCGGGAGCTCTCCCCGCGCCACCGCGTGCTCGATGCTGGAACTGATTCGTTTGTAAGTTGGAAGATCGGGACTCGTCGTGTGAAAGAGGTTGCTGATGTCCATGCCGGGCAACATGGGATTCGCCCGTCGCGGCCGCTTTCCCGATGCTTCCTTTTCTTTTCCTATTTTCTTCGCAGCCCGGCTAACATCCCCTCCAAATGTCCTCTCCGGTCGCGCCAACCCGCTATGCCATAGGGGTTTACGAGTTGGACACCCAGCAGAAGATCGTTCTGCGCGACGGCGTGCGGGTCTCGCTGACCCCGAAGGCGGTCGACCTGCTCATCGTCCTCGCCGCCCGCGCCGGCGAGGTGGTTTCGAAGGCCGATCTGATGGAGGCGGTGTGGCCCGACGCCTTCGTCGACGAGTCGACCCTCTCGAAACTGGTCTTCAATATCCGCAAGGAGCTCGGCGACGAGGTCATCGAGACGATCCCGAAGAGAGGCTACCGGCTGGTAGGTGTAGGACAGGCGCCCTCGCCTGTCGCTCCCGTCGTCCCCCCACCCAGGGACAGGCGAGGGCGCCTGTCCTACACGGTCGCGGCCATCATCCTCATCGCCCTCGGCGCCTGGCTCCTCCTCCGCCGCAACACCCCGAAGAACAACGACCTCATGGTGATGCCGTTCCCCGCCGCCGACAACATCACCACCCGCCTGACGGCACTCGGCATCACCACGAAGCGCTCAGGTGCGCAGCTCGTCCTGAACGGCACCGTGGAGCGCACCAACGACACCATCCGCGTCTCGTACCGCATCACCTCCGCCGACGACGGCACGCAGCTCGGCGCCGCATCGCTGACAGCACCGGCGTCCGGCGCCGCCGATCTCGAAGGGCGGGCGGCGGAGGGAATCGCCGCGGTGATCAAACTGCGTCAGGCGGTCGAGAAGGATCACGACAAGGCGCTTGCCACGCCGGCGCGTCAGCAGACCTATCTGCGTGCACTCGCGCTACTCACGCCCGCGACGACGAGGACGCGCCCCGACGAATCGATCGCGCTGCTGCAATCGCTCGGCCCCGAGGGGCGCCGCTCCGTGCTCGTGCTCACCGCGCTCGGACGCGCCTGGATGCACAAGGGCCCGCGCAATCCGAAGCACATGCAGATGATGCAGTCGTGCGCCGATGAGGCCGCGCGCATCGATCCGAATCATCCGCGCGTCCTCGCGCTGCGCGGACTGATCGGCCGCATGCGCGGCCAGTACGAGCAGGCCGCGCGCGACATGCGCGCATCACTCGCCGCCGATCCCGATGCCACCGATGTCCTGCTCGACCTGTCCAGGGTCCTCGGCGCGCTCTCGCGCACGAAGGAAACAGTGTCGACCTACAACTATCTCCTGCAGGTTCATCCCGAGTGCGCGCTCTGCATGAGCAGCTACGGTGTCTTCGAAATGGAGACAGGCCGTCCGGAGCATGCGGCGGAGCTCTTCCGCCGCGCGATCGCACTCGATCCCGACTATCCCGGCAATCGCGTCAACCTCGCGACGATCTCGATGCAGATGGGCCGTCTCGACGAGGCGATCCAGCGATTCCAGGAGGCGATCAAGCTCGCGCCGACCGGCCGCGCGCTCTCGTCGCTCGCGCAATGCCAGTTCCTCACCGGTGACACCGACTCAGCGGCGCGCAATCTCGCGGAGGCCGTGCGGCTCGAGCCGAATGAGATCGACACCTGGTCGTTCTACGGCGACGTGCTGCGCTTTCTTCATCGCGAGCAGGAAGCGACTGCCGCGTACGAACGCTCGATGGAGCTCGCGCGCGCCATCCTCAAATTGGACCCGCAGGAGCCGGAGCCGCGTGCGATTCTCGGGGAGTGCCTCGCGAAGCGGGGCGACATCGGCGAGGCGAAAAAGGAAATCGCGCTCGCCTTCCGCGATCCCGATCCGGTGCCGGCGCTGTTCGAGTCCGCGGCGATGGTCGACATGCTGGCCGGCGATCGCGACGCCGCGATCGAGATGCTGAAACGCGCGGTGGCGAAAGGGATCTCGCCATCGCTCTATGTCCGCGATCCCCGTTTCGCGCCGCTGCGCACGACGCGGCAATTTATGATGTGGAATCAATATGTCCTTCCAATGTCCTCGCTGCCACGCTGAGATCGATCGCAATTTCAAGGCTTGCCCGCATTGCGGCGAGCCGATTACCGATTTCCAGCGCCGCTACGCCGACGAGCCGATCGACGGCAAGTACCGCATCGTCGAGCGCCTCGGCATGGGCGGCATGGGCGAGGTCTACAAGGTCGAGCACACCTACCTCGGCACGACGCGGGTGGTGAAAGTGATCCGGCCGCAGATCGCCGACAGCCACGAGGCACACGACCGGTTCCTGCGCGAGGCGCGCCTCGCCACGCGCGTGCAACATCCGAACGTCGCCACGCTGCACGATTTCTCCGGCCTCCCCGATGGCTCGCATTACATGGTGTGGGAGTTCATCGAGGGAGAGAACATCGCGCAGCTGATGAAACGGCGCGGCCCGTTCCCGCTGCGGCAGGCACTGCGCCTCGCCGCGCAGGCGGCGCGCGGACTCGACGCCATCCATCGCGCCGGCATCATCCATCGCGACATCAGTCCCGAGAACCTGATGGTCACCGGTGGTTCCGAGGTGAAGATCATCGACCTCGGCGTCGCGAAGTCGGAGGAGATCGACAACGCGGTGACGAAGACCGGCATCTTCGTCGGCAAGCTCCGCTACGCATCGCCCGAGCACCTCGGCGTGCTCGATGACGGCCAGAAGATCGACGGCCGCGCCGACATCTACTCCCTCGGCGTCGTGCTCTACGAGATGCTCACCGGACGTCCGCCGTTCGAGGCAACGTCGCCGCATCAATACCTGATGCATCACTCCTCGCGCGAGTCGCAGGTGATGCCGATGCCGGTGCTCCCGCCGTCGATGCCGGCGAGCCTGCAGACCGTGCTCGCGCGCGCCCTCGACCGCAATCGCAACAAGCGCTTCGCATCCGCTGCCGACTTCGCGAGCGCGCTGGAAGACGTGGAGCGCTCGATCAACGACACCGAGGCCGATGCGACGATCCGCATGACCCCCGCGCCCGCGCCGATTCCGGCGTCGCCGACGGTGATCGAGCGTCCGAGCCGCGCGCCGGTCGTCGTGATCGCGCTGCTTGCGATCGCATTCGCCGGAGTGCTCGCGGCGCTGCTGATGAAACCGAAGTCGCAGCCCGCGATCGTGCCGGCGCCGGCGCCCGTGGTGACGATGACGACCGCAGCGCCGGCGCCTGAACCCGCTGTGCCGGCGCAATCGACGATCGACGTGCAACAACCTCAGATCGACTCGCCGCCGCCTCGCGCAGTCACCACTACTCACGCTCCCGCTCCCATCCCCACTCCCACGCCCGCGCCGGCACCCGTGCAACACGTCGAACCCGCCCCCACCCCCGCCCCGTCCATCGCCGCATACATCGAAGGCGGCGACGGCGACGCGAACGACGCGATCCTCGAGTCCGCGCAACGCGCGCTGAGCGGCACGACGCGCGTCGCCGTCCGCGCGAACGACGCCGTGTGGTCGACGCACCTCACGCGCATCCTCACCAGACACGACATCGCGGTCGCCGACGACGCCGACGTCGTCATCCACTTCGACGGCGCGCTCGAGCGCCTCGGACGCGGACGCAAGCGCCGCAGCGCGTCGGCATCGATCACGAAGAACGGCCGCACCGTCTTCCGCTACGAGCTGAAGCCGGAGGAGTATCGCGTCGGAGATGACCCGGCCGAGGCATTCGCGCGAATTCTTGGTGACGTCCTCCGCTAGCGGCGCTAACCGTGCATTAGAGTCTGGGGTCGCATCTGGACAATTAACTTAACGCCGGGCGTTAAGTTAATTGTCCAGATGCGACCCCAACCCCCGATTCAACGTTCGGCTCGTCGAGTCGTACCTCGCAGAGGAGCTTTTGCACAGTGCAACGTAAAGTAGTCACCTTCCTCATGCTCGCCGCGCTGGTCGCCTGCAAAGGCAGCGGCAAGAAAAACGAACAGTACAAAACGGAAAAAGCGGATCGCGGCAACATCACGATGACCGTGACTGCCACCGGCACCGTCTCCGCCGTCACCACCGTTCAGGTCGGCAGCCAGGTGTCGGGCGTCATCTCCCGCCTCTACGCCGACTTCAACAGCCACGTGAAAAAGGACCAGCTCCTCGCCGAGCTCGATCCGACGCCGTTCCAGGCACAGGTCGAACAGCGGCAGGCGGACGTGACGAAGGCGAAGATCACGACGGCGAACGCGAAGATCACCTACGAGCGCCAGCGCCGGCTCGCCGCGGCCGGACTCGCCGCGCAGGCCGACCTCGACGCCGCGCGCGCGCAGTACCAGGAAGCGGCGGCGGGAGTGCAGCAGGCGGTCGCTTCGCTGTCGCAGTCGCAGACCAATCTCCGCTACACGAAGATCCTCTCGCCGATCGACGGCGTGGTCGTCGAACGCGCCTACGACGTCGGCCAGACCGTCGCCGCGTCGTTCCAGGCGCCGACGCTCTTCCAGATCGCGCAGGACCTCACCAAGATGCAGGTGCAGGCCGACGTCGATCAGTCGGACATCGGGCGCATCCAGGTCGGCCAGCCGGCGCGCTTCACCGTCGACTCCTATCCCGATCAGGAGTTCCGCGGACGCATCTCGCAGATCCGCCTCAACGCGACGGTCTCGCAGAACGTCGTCACCTATCCGGTGATGATCGAAGTCCCGAATCCGGAGGAGAAGCTGCGGCCGAAGATGACGGCGAACATGACGATCGATGTGGCGACGGTGAGCGACGTCCTCCGCATCCCGAACGCCGCGATGCGCTTCAAGCCCGACACGAAGGACGCGAAACCGACTGCATCCACGACGACGACGGCGAGTCCCGAGCGCTCCGCGGCGCAGATGGGCGAGCGGCGTCGCGGTGTGGGCGGCGCGGGCGGCGCATTCACGCGCGGCGGCGGCGCGAAGAAGCCGGGGCAGAACATCTACATCCTCGACGCGAACAACAAGCTGAAGCCGGTCTGGATCCGCGCCGGCATCACGGACGGCCACTTCACGCAGGTCGTGGAGGGGGCGGTGAATCCCGGCGACAACGTGATCGTCGGTCTGGCCACGTCGAAGGTCGAAGGACCTCCGCCTCCGGGCTCGAGCGGCGGACCGATGGGCGGCGGCGGCCGCAGGGGCGGGCGGTAGTGGCCAAGGCGGTCATCCAGATCAATGACCTGACGAAGGTCTACAAGATGGGCGAGTTCGAGGTGCGCGCGCTCGATGGCGTGAACCTCACCGTCAACGAAGGAGAATTCGTCGCCATCATGGGACCGTCGGGGTCGGGCAAGTCGACGTTGATGAACATCGTCGGATGCCTCGATCGTCCGACGGCCGGCACGTATCTCCTCGACGACGTCGACGTGTCGAAGCTCGATCGCGATGAGCGCGCGGTGATCCGCAACGCAAAGATCGGCTTCGTCTTTCAGAGCTTCAACCTCCTCGCGCGCACCTCCGCCGTCGAGAACACGGAGCTCCCGCTGCTCTACGGCGAGTTCGGCTGGTCGCGCGAGGAGCGGAAGAAAGCGGCGCTCGCGGCGCTGCATCGCGTCGGCCTGCAGGGGCGCGAGCAGAACCAGCCGTCGCAACTCTCGGGCGGACAGCAGCAGCGCGTGGCGATCGCGCGCGCGCTGGTCACCAACCCGGCGATCGTGCTGGCCGACGAGCCGACCGGCAACCTCGATTCGCGCACCTCGGAGGAGATCATGGGGATCTTCCAGGCGTTGAACGACGAGGGGAAAACGATCGTGCTGATCACGCACGAGCCGGACATCGCGCAGCACGCCAAGCGGATCGTGCACGTGCGCGACGGCATCATTCAGCAGGATCAGCGGATCGCACAACGCCGGGCCGTGCCGGAGAAGAGGGCAGCATCATGAAGAACTCCATCCAGCGCATGGGCAACATCACCATCGTCGGCTTGAAGGCGATCTCCCGGAACAAGCTCCGCTCGTTCCTCACCGCGCTCGGCATCATCATCGGCGTGGGATGCGTGATCGCCGTCGTGGCCATCGGCAACGGCGCCGCGATGTCGGTCGCGAACACCATCAACTCCCTCGGCACGAACTACATCATGATCTTCCCCGGCGCCTCGACCTCGGGCGGCGCGCGCATGTTCACCGGCAACTCCGCGCTCACGCCGGAGGATGCGGAAGGGATCAAGGCGGAGTGCCCGGCGGTGGCGTACGTGTCGCCGACGGTGCGCACCGCCGCGCAGATCGTGGCCGGTGAGCTGAACTGGGGGACGTCGATTCAGGGAGCGAGCACCGACTACCCGCTGATCCGCTCCTGGAACATCTCGCAGGGAACGTTCTTCACCGACGCCGACGTGAAGGCCGCGGCGAAGGTGTGCGTCGTCGGCAACACGGTGCTCGACAATCTCTTCCCCAACGGCGATGCGGTCGGACAGATCGTACGCATCAAGAACGTGCCGTTCCGCGTCGTCGGCGTGCTGGAGAAAAAGGGCGGCAACATGATGGGGCAGGATCAGGACGACACGATCATCGCCCCCTACACGACGGTGATGAAGCGACTCTCCGGCAAGACGAAGCTCGACATGATCCAGGTGTCGGCGACGTCGGCCGAGCAGGTGCAGGAAGCGCAGAACGAGGTCGATGCGTACCTCAGGCAGCGGCATCGCATCGCTGCCGGCGGCGACGCCGACTTTCAGATGCGCTCGCAGGAAGAGATCGCGCAGACCCAGGCGGCGTCGATGGGCGTGCTGCGCAACCTCCTGCTGGTCATTGCCGGCGTGTCGCTCTTCGTCGGCGGCATCGGCATCATGAACATCATGCTCGTCTCGGTGACGGAGCGGACGCGCGAGATCGGCATCCGCATGGCCATCGGCGCGAAGGGCCGTCACGTCATGCTGCAGTTCCTCTTCGAGGCGGTGACGCTGGCGATCGTCGGAGGAGTGATCGGCGTCGGCCTCGGCGTCGGCTCGTCGGTCCTCATCGCGCGCTGGCTGAAGTGGCCGGTCATCGTGACGCCGATCTCGATCGTCATCTCGTTCGGCGTCGCGGCGGTCGTCGGAATCTTCTTCGGCTTCTACCCCGCGCGCAAAGCGGCGATGCTCGATCCGATCGACGCGCTGCGGTACGAATGACGAGTTGGCAGTTGGCAGTTGGCAGTTGGCCGAAGGCTCCTGCCAACGGCCAACAGCCAACTGTCAACGTAGCTGTGGTTTCGGCGCGTTCACCAGCGGCGCGGGGAGGCGCACGGCGCAGCAGGCGCGCTCGAGCTGCGCGCGGTCGCGCTGCATCTGCTTGTCGCCCGCCAGCTCCTCGAGCGTCGCGTCGAGCACGCGCGCGGCGGCGGCTGACGACGGTCGCGCGAGCGAGTAGTGCATCCACTTTCCATCGCGCCGCGCGGAGGCGAGACCGGCACGGCGGAGGTAGGCGAGATGCCGCGAGATCTTCGGCTGCGGGTCATCGAGCACGTCGATGAAGTAACAGACGCAGATCTCGCCCGCGGCGAGGAGGTTCAGGAGGCGCAGGCGCGTCGGATCGCCGAGGGCCTGGAACAGCGTGACGAGGTCGGTCTGCATCGATCTGATTGTACATGCGGCAATGCGAATGTTTCGCCCGTGCGCTGCGTCACGGCAACCCCATCCATACGGCACGACATTGATCCTCACTTCAATCAAGGAGTCCTTCATGTCCCGCAAACTGTTCGCGCTACTCGTGTGTCTCATCGCGCTGCAGGTGGTTGCCGCACGGCGCACGATGCCGGCGCCGAACGAAAAGCTCATCCGCGGCGGCGCGGTGTTCGACAAGCACCGCCTGACCGACGACGTTCCGGCGGAAGAGTCGGACGATCCGTTCGGACTCGTGAACGACTTCTTCATCGAGCCCCTCACTTATCCGAACCGCACGTATGACGAGACGAGCCGCATCCGCGCATACGAGGAGCTGCTGGCGATGCGGCGTGCGCATCGCGTCCTGCGCAAGAGCTCCGACAGTCCCGGCACCACGGGACCGAACGGCTGCGCATGGGTGGCGGCCGGTCCGACGAACATCGCGGGCCGCGTGACCAGCATCGCCATCGACCCGACGGACAACAACCGCGTCTATTCGACCGGCGTCGGCGGCATCTGGCGCTCGACCGACGCGGGACGCCGGTGGCAGCACGTATCGGCCGACTTCCTCTCCACGATCTTCGGCGCGATCGCGGTGAATCCGTTGACGCCGTCCGAGGTCATCGCCGGGGGCGGCGATCCGAACCGGGAGGATCAGTTCCGCGGCGCGATCGGCATCTGGCGCTCGAATTCATTCGGCGATCCGGGGACGTGGTCGAAAGTCAGTCCGCCGGCGCTCGACAACCGCATCATCTTCCGCATCGTCATCGATCCCGTCGCGCCGAACGACGTCTACGTCGCGGCGAGCAACGGCGTCTGGCTCGGCACGCACAGCGGCAACAACCTCACCTTCGCGCGACTGGGCGGCTTCGACACCTGGGTCAGCGATCTCGCCGTCGACTTCTCCGCTTCGCCGCGCAAGGTCTACGCCGGCGTGCGGCAGGGATCGCTCAGCTGGCCGGTGCGCGGCATCTACAAATGGGACGGCGCCGCGTGGGCTAAGAAGGACGACGGCATCCCACAGGGCAGCATCAAGACGATCAACCTCGCGCTGGCGAAGAGCAGCCCATCGACCCTCTACGCCAAGATCGAACAGACCGACAATCAGCTCCTCGGCGTGTTCAAGACGACCAACGGCGGCGAGGGGATGAACGCGTGGGCCATCCTGCCGAACGCGGCGCAGCTCAATGATTCGTTCGCGTCGCCGACCACCGCCACGAGCAACTACAACAGCGTGATCGAAGTCGATCCGACCGACCCACTTGTCGTTTACGCCGGCGGCTTGAACGTCTGGCGCACCACCGACGGCGGCACGGTCTGGAAGAACGTCTCCTCCGGCGCCGATCCGGACTACAAATACTCGACGCACGCCGACAATCACGCCTTCGCCTTCGATCCGGTCAATCCGAAGATCGTCTACAACGGCAACGACGGCGGCATCGAGAAGTCGACCGATACGTCGGTCGCGCCGTGGCACTGGTTCGACTCCTCGCACGGCATGCAGACCTCCGAGATGTACGCGCTGGCCTCCGAGCGCGAGCATCCGTCGCTCCTCTCCGCCGGCACGCAGGACAACGGCAGCGGCACGACCTTCGGCAATCGCACCTGGTACAACCTCGCCGCGTGCGACGTCTACTTCGTGGCCATCGACGCGAAGAATCCCGACACGCTGTTCGAGACCTGCAATCAGAACACGCTCGAATACGCCAATCCCGTCCCCGGCACCATCGGCTTCGGCAACGTCATCCCGTGGGTCGTCCCAAACCAGTTCGCGACCTACTCGCCAATCGTCACCGATCCGCTGCTCGCCGGCGACGCGCTGATCGCGGGCGGCACGCAGTGCGGATCGCAGGGATTGCTGAAGACCACCGACGGCGTGCACTGGACGCAGACGAACCTCGTGCCGCCGGGCGGCGGACGGGTGCGGCAGATCGCCATCGGCGCGTCGTCATCGTTCCAGACGTACTACGTCGCACTCCTCTACTCGCCGCCCGACCCCGTCGCCTGTCCCGGTCCCGTGCCGCCGCAATTCAATCCGACCATCTGGCGCACCGACGACGGCGGGACGTCGTGGATGATGACGCCGACCGGACTGCCGAACGTGCTGCCGACGTCGATCGTCGTCGACGACGGCGACCCGCTGCGCGCGATCATGACGTCGGGGTTCGCCAACGCGTCGATCTACCTGACGACGAACGGCAAGGACTGGAGCCCGATCGCGGGAAGCGGCGCGACCGGCCTGCCGGCGTCGTCGTCGATCTACACCGCCGCGATCGATCCGTTCGATGCGAACGTCGTCTACGCCGGGACGAGCGTCGGCGTCTTCCGCGGCGTGCTCACGCCCGGCTCGCCGGCATCGACGGTCTGGATGCCGTTCGACGAAGGGGTGCCGGACGGGATGATGATCACGAAGCTCTACGCCGATCCGTCGACCGGCATCCTGACGCTGGCCAGCTACGGACACGGCGCGTATCAACGCGACATCCGCCCGAACGTCACCTGCGCGCCGCGCATGCTGGTCGTGCGCGACAACGTGTACGACAGCGGCACCACTCCGTCGCCGTATGCCATTCCCGACGCCGAGCATCCGATTCCCGATCCGGTGCGCCCCGGCTTCTTCAAGCCCGACGACACCGGCGGGGGACGGACGTACTGGTGGACGTCGACCGACATCCGCATCGACGTCCCGGCCAACGATCTGCCGCAGAACACGATCGCCTCGCCCGATCACGTGGAGATGGAGACCTGCCCGACGCTCATCGCCAAATGTCCCGCCGGCACGCTGGTCGATTCGCCTCCCGCCGCGGGAAAGGAGAACCGCGTCTACGTGCAGGTGGCGAATCACGGCGTGCAGCCGGTGGCGAACACGCGGATGATCGCGATCTGGACGCCGGTGTCGGCCGCGGTGCCGCCGCTGCCGCCGACGTTCTGGAGCCAGACGTTCCCCGCCGCCGGCCCGTGCGGCGCGCTCGACCAGTCGACCGGCTGGCATTTCGTCGATCCGGCGAACCCATGCCGCACGATCGCGGAGATCGGCACCGACGTGCCGGAAGTCGAGCGCTTCGACTGGCCGGTGCCGCTCGGCGCCGCGGGACACGCCTGCATGATCACGATGGTCGACTCGACCGAAGATCCGCTCGACCCGAACATCCGCGCGGCGAACGTGGTGAAGGCGGAGAACTTCGTCCCGCAGTCGCGCCACATCGCGCAGCGCAATCTCACCATCAGCCCGTTCCAGTTCATCAAGATCGACGTCAAGCTCTACCCGATCTACGTTCCGCTGCAGGTCATCAACACGACGCCGCAGCGCGGCATCGAGCTCGCCGTCTCGCAGGTCGATCTGCAGGAGGGAGTGACGTTCCTGCTGCAGCCGGGCGTCACCGCGCGCGCCGCGGGCGACAGCGTGTTCGCGACCAAAGTGAACGTCTCGCCGGGTCAGGTGCGCCAGGTGACGGAGGCGAAGATCGACACGAGCACGGGCTGGAAGTTCCGCGGAAACGAAGGCGTGCTCTACCTCGACCTCGCACCGGGCGAGAGCACGACGGTTGTAATCGTGGCGACGCCGCCGCGCGAGCACGGCACCGCGCGCTTCTCCGTGGTCGAGCGCCAGCGCGAACAGATCCTCGGGGGAAACACGTATCTGCTGCGGCCGGAGTAATCACCGCACGCGGCGCAGGATGCGCATCGGCTCCGCGTGCGGGACGTCGTGGAACGAATGAAACGCGGGATCGGGATTGCCGATGATGCACGGATCGGGCGGCGACGCGACGACCGTGTAGCGGCTCGCGTCGACCTGCGTGTTCACGAAACGGCGGACGCCGAAGTCCTTCCCCGGCTCGCTGCTGCGGATGAAGCTGCGGCCGACGATCCAGTCCGGATCCTTCGGCAGCGGCTGCCCCTGCATCCCGCCGACGACATGCATCCGCGTGTAGAACTGCAGCACGAGATCGCCGTACGTCGCGAGCACCGTCTCGCCCGGCGATCCCTGCGCGCGCAGCAGATCGACGACCACGCACTCCGGCTCCATCGGCGGCGAGATCATCTCTTCGATGTACGCGACGAGCGGGAGCGGCGGAGTCTCGAACTGCTTCGCCGCCTCGAGCTGCATGGAACCGAACGGCAGCCGATGAAGCACGGACGTGAGCACGAGCAGCGCGACGGCGATCCATCCGGCGTTAACGTTCCAGCGCATCAGTGACGCGAGCGCGACGCCGATGAGCAGCGCCGCGACGGGAAAGAGAATCGAAAGGTAGCGGAACATCGCCCAAGGCGCGAACGCGAGCATCACGCACATGGCGATCGTCATCGCGAAGAAGAAACGTGTCGCGGGACGGCGATCGCGCCAAGCAGCGACGAGCGCGAGCGGCAGCGGCGCGAGGAACGTCACGAACTGCACGACGTAAACCCAGAACTGCGTCCACCCGCTGGTCTGTCCGCCGCCCGCCTTGCCGAACACCTGATAGTAGATGACGCCCGGAATCGACAGGATCGCCGCGCCGACGAGACCCGCGATGAGCCGCCGCTCAATTTTGATCAGCGGCGACGCGACGGCGATCGCCACGAGAAAGCAGATCGCCACAAAGTAGTTTGTGTAGAAAAGCGCCGCGCCCGACAACGCGACGATCAACCCGCCCCACCACCGCTTCTCGAAGACGCCGATCAGGATGAGGCAGGCGAGCACGTACGCCGGCGCGTGCCAGCGCGACTGCCGCGCGTGCAGCAGAAACCAGACCGAGGTCGTGATCGCCAGCGCCGCGAACCGCGCGATGAGGATCGATTCGTAGACGCGCCTCGCGAGCAGATACGTCAGCGGCACGACGAGAATCGCGAGCAGCGCGAACGGCAGGCGCGCGCCGAGTGCCGAATCGCCCGCGACGTTCATCCCCGCCGCGGCGAGATAGAACTGCACCCACGGAGACCAGCGCCACACGTTGTCCGGCCCCAGCTCGCGCCCCGCTTCCTGCGAGATGACGTTGATGCCGTCGCTCGCGACCGGCTTCCCGTAGTGGAGGATGCTGCGCCCGAGCAGCGCCGTCTCCGCCTCGTCCTGCCAGAGACAACGTCCGCCGAGGTTCCAGAGGAGGAGGATCGCGGCGAGTGCGGTGAGGGTCCAGAGGATCGGATCGCGCCACCAGCCGGCGGGATCGTCGGGGACGATCACGGTCCGCCGCTGCGTTCGCGCGCGCTTCGCTTTCACCACATCAATTCCACCACACCTCAACCGGCTTCAGTCCCGCCTCCGGCTCGACGAATTCGCCCGGACGCGGAATCGCGATCGCCACGTTCGCTTTCCGCGCCGCCGCGAGCGCGCGATCGGCGGGATCGCGCCACGCGTGGAACGCGAGATTGAACGTCGCCCAGTGCACCGGCAGCATGACGCGCGCGCCGAGGTCGGCACTCGTCTGCACCGCCTCCTCGGGGGTCATGTGGATCTCCGACCAGGTCGGATCGGAGGCGCCGATCTTGATCAGCGCGAGGTCGAACGGGCCATGCGCCGCGCCGATCGCGCGGAACTGATCGGTGTAGCCGGTGTCGCCGCTGAAGTAGATCCGATGCCGCGGCCCCTTCACCACCCACGACGCCCAGAGCGTTTCGCTCGGATGCCGCGGATTGCGTCCGCTGTAGTGCCGCGCCGGTGTCGCGGTGATCGTGAGCCCGTGCAACGCGAGGCTCTCGTTCCAATCGAACTCGTGGATCTGATCAGCCGGCACGCCCCATCGCTCGAGATGCGCGCCGATGCCGAGTGGAACGGCGAAGTGCGTGCCGCGTGCGCCGAGGAAGCGGACGGTCGGCATGTCGAGATGATCGTAGTGATCGTGCGAGATCACCACGACGTCGATCGACGGCAGCTCCTGGAGCGCGATCGGCGGCGCGTGGAATCGCTTCGGTCCGACCAGCGTCGACGGCGAACAACGCTCGCTCCAGATCGGATCGGTGAGCACGTAGCGGCCGTCGATCTCCACGAGCACCGACGCCCATCCGATCCACGTCGCGCGCAATCCCGTCGCCGCCGGCGTCATGTAATCCTGCCGCGTCCTCTTCACCACCGGCACCGGCCGCACCGGACTCCGTTGCTCCTTGCCGAAGAACTGCCGCCGCAGCATCGCGCGATACGAGGTCCTGATCAGCCGCGACTTCTGCGCATTGCGGAACCTGCCGTCGACGAATTGCGGCGAACGCTTCGCGCGCTCCAGCCGCGCGCCCTGCACTCGGCCGCCGAATGAGGCGAGCCATTCCGTGGATCGAATAAGGACGACGGCAACGACGATGACGAGCAGGAGAACGACGAGCGCGACGCGACGCATGACGTCATCGTCGCACGACAGCCGCAACGTAGAATCGTCTCCTCGTGAAGTGGTTTGCCGCCGTGCTCGCCCTGGCTACGCTCTCCGCGCACGCACAGTCGAGTGATCTGGCGAGCCTGCGGAAAGAGGTGTACGACGCGGAGACCGCGCTGCTGCGGGCGCGTTACCACTATCGCGATTGTGCCGACGCCGTCGACGTCCTCGGCGGACTCCACATGGCGACGGCGTGGAGATGCGCGTCCCGCGCGATCTACAGGGAACCGTTTCGATGTACGTGCTCGACACGCCCTGGGACCTCGCCCTCGCCAGCCTCGCCGCGACGCTTCGGCTCACCTATGCGATCGACGGCATGGCCATCTATTTCGGCCCCGACCGCACCGCCACCCTGCCGCTCGACCACATCCCCGCCAGAGTCGTCTCGCGCTGGGAACTGAGCGAACGCCGCCTCGACAAGCTCGGCGCCGATGACCTCCGCCTCGCCGGCAAGCACCGCCAGCGCCGGTACCGATTGAGCCTTTACACTCCACTAGACGATCGTCACCGTGAACGATGGTGAGATCCGCCGGATCATCGCCGGTGCATCCTCGAGGGAGCCGTCATTCACGAACAGGTTCGCCAGAATCGTCTGTAGCGTCTTCACCTTCTCCTTGTTCTCGAGCGGCGAATCACCAATCGGGAAGCGGCCGTTGAGCAGGAGCTCGAGCACACGTCCGACGTACGCGCCGGGCGGGAGGGGCTGTGAGCCCTCGACCCATCGCAATGCCTTCCCGGGCAGCAGCCATGCGGCGTGCTCCGGCAGGAACAGATCCGAGCCGCGGCCGAAATCGTGCAGACCCGCGCCGACGATCAGCAGGTAGCGGTACTGCGTCGCGACGCGCGGATCGGTATCGGCGGCTGGGCTGAGATCGAGGGTCAGGTCCTTGTACCCCAGTCCCTCGATGCGAAGAGAAACGTCCTCCGGCCCGATGAGCTGCCTCGCATCGGGCTGCGTGTAGAGCGCATACGTTGCGCCCGGCGGGCCTTCCGCGATCACCGCTCCGTCGACGCGCCGGAGCACGCGTCGCAATCTCACGAATGCGGCGTAGTGCGGCGCAACGCCCGTCGGCGCAAAGGCGATGAATGCCGTCGCATTGGCCAGGGCCTCGTTTCCCGAACGGTCGAGCGAGTGGCCGAACGGTCCGAAGACGGGGAAGAGGTGGCGGTTGCCGCCGATCTCGTCCTGCTCTTGATCGGTCGACTCGTCAAAGAGCCGCTTCTTCTTGAACGCGGAACCGTTCAAATGCGTCTCGACGTAATGATCGGGAAGCGGTCCGACGCGGAACGGCCGCTCGTCTCCCGGTTCCTCGCCGATCTCCTTCGTCTCGAGCACGACCTCGACGTTGAGGCACTCGCCCGCGCCGTATTCGCGGAACCAGATTTCGTCGAGCACGATGAGGAACGGGTTGGCATCGGCGGAGACATCGGCCATCGGGATGATGTCTCCGAGCCCCTGGGTCAGGGGAAGAATGGCGAGGACCTTCGGCGCCTTGAGTCGCGACGAATCGCCGCGAAACTTCGCGGTGACGCGCCGCCAAACGCGCTTCGGCTCGAGCTCGGACTTCGTCTTGTCCGCGTGCGGCGACGACGCCTCGACCCGCTCTTTCCCCCGTTTCAGGATCCCTTCGTAGCGGGAAATCAGCGTGCAGCCGAAGCGGAGGTAGTCGGCGTGGCTGACGGCGTCGCGGTCATCGATCATCAGTCGCGGCGCGGGGAGTGGCGTCGAGTCCGCGGCGCGATTCACACGGCCTCCGATGCGGCCGCGGTCGACGAGCCCGCGATCGAGCTCGGCGAGCACGTCGAACTTCAACACGCGCAACTCGTCGTCGCGGCCCGTGGCCCCCAGCTCGGAAGGCAACTCGCTCTGGCGCGGCTCACCGCTCGATACGACGATGTTGCCGTTCGCATCGCGCTCCGTGAGGAAGATCGGACGGTTGCGCCAGACCCACCGTTGCCGCGCCAGCTCGTAGCGATCGACGAATGCCATCGACGCAAGCGGGAGACCATCCTTCGTGACGAGCGAGACGTCGATCGCGCCATTCGCAAGCTCGCTGAGGCTGAGCGCGTCGTACAACGCGTCGGCAGGCGGCAGCGATTTTGTCGCCGCCTCGACCAGCACGCGTGCCGGACGGAAGGCCTGGAACTCGTCGCCGCCGTCGACCCACGGCTCATCCTCGACCAGTTCCCGCATCGCCTCTTCTTCGAACCGCCTGACGAAATCGGACATCGAGACGAGCGGCACGAGCTCGAGCACGGCGAACGAGCCCGGGGCCAGAGTGATGTCGCCATCCGCGTCGACGCTGTTGGTGCTGCCGAAGGTCGCGGAGAGCGTGACGTGGCCGGCCGCGAGGAAGCGCCGTGTCTCCGACGTCAGCCCGCTTTCGTCGACGATGATGCAGCGCAGTCCGATCCGCGAAACGGCCGGATCGAACGGCAGGACATCGAGCTCGCGTTTCCAATCGGGCTTGTCGGGCGGCGCGGCATCGCGCTTCTGATGGATATCGGTGAGCACCTCGTTGAGCTTCACGAGCTCGGCCTGCGCGCGCGCCGGATCCTCGCCCGCGAACAGCGCCTGCGGCATCATCCAGCGCGTGATGGTGTGCTCGTCGAGCACGGGCGGACTGACCCTGAAACGGACGAGCGGGTTCTTCACCACGAAATCGTCGCCGTCGCTCAACAGCAGCGCCGGCGCGCTCTCCGACTTCGGCGCGTGCGCCGACAGCCATTCGCGCGAACGGAGGATCACGCCCGCGGGCAGCGCGGGCCACTCCGGCGCCTTGTCCGGTGTCGCGTTCGGAATTGGACGGACGTTGATCTCGCCGACCGGAACGCGGCGGAGAAACTGAATCGGCAGGTATCGCGGCGGCTCCGTCGGCGGATTGTCGAGCGCCGGGATGGCATGCGCCTTCAGCAGGTCCCAGCGGAAGGCCGAAGAAAGCGGCCGCGTCGCCCCCGCGGTCAACTCCGCCGGCACGCCGCCGGCGCGATCGATGACGAATCCGGCGAACTGATACCAATCGCCGTACCGCAGAGGCGGCACCATGCAGAACGGACTCTGACTCTGGTCGATCTCGTTTCGCACCGGACCGACCGCCTGATAGCTGAGCGGCAGCATCTCCTCGAAGTTGGTCGCCGGCTTCTCTTCTTTGCCCACTTCGCCGTGCAGGCCGCTCCCGATCGTCGCGGCGGCGAGCGGCATGCCGAAGTACGTGATGTCGGTGCTGGTCAGACCGTTGATGAACGCGCTCTTGATGCCACGCACGATCGCCTTGTCGCTGTGCGGGAGCGTCTCCGGCTGCTCCGATCCCCAGAAGCGTTCGTTGCCGTCGAGCTTTCCGAGCACCGCGACCGACGCGGTGGCCAGCGACCAGTCGCGGTCGAACAGATCGGGCTCCGTAGGCGCCCGGCGCACGAGCACGCCGAGCTCCGCGATCTGCGCGTGATCGCTGTCGTTGCCCGTCTCCGCGGGGTCGTCGTGGCGAAGGCGCGTTTGCGCATCGCCGAGGAGGACGTCGATGCCCTCGCCGGGAAGCACCGGGCGAATCGTTGTCGAGTCGGGGACGAGGAAGTCGGCGAAGACGGCGAAGGACGGCTTGTCGATCGGCCAGGTGCCGGTCACGCCCGCAACCTCGTTGACCTTCTTCACCAGTCCACGGGCGATCGCGGCCCGCAGCTCGCTGCTGAAGTTCTTCTTCTTCAGCGCCTCGCGGATCAGGTCCCGAACGACCACCGGATCGGCCGGCTTGTCTTCGCTGAACGCGTTGCGTGCAAGCTCGATGAATGCGTTCGCATCCGCGATCGCGTCCGTGACATTAGGACGCGTGATTCCGGCCTTCGCGAGCAGCTCCGGGGCAAGCGCGGTGATGCGCGCGCGAAAGTTCAACGCGTGAGCGACGGTGTCTTCGATTGCCGCAAGGCTGTCGAGGCGGCTGTCGCTCGTCGGGAGCCAATACGTCTGCAGCGCGGGCTCGAACGACGGATCGGGCTGCGCCGGAGGCTCGGGCTGCTCTGCGAAGCGACGCAGCGGAAACGGCAGCACCTGCGCACGTCCCACGCCGTCGCCCGGCGTCGGCACATAACCGACGAGCACCGTGCGATCGTTGAATTCGAAGAGACCATCGCGGAACCTGAACTCGACCGGCGTCTCGCGCGTATCGACGTAACGGATCGGCCATGCCGCGATCCCCACCACCGACTCCCGGTTCACTTTCGCCGCGAACCCCTCGGTGACCGGCACGTCGAAGTACCACATGCATTGCAGCGCGCTGCTGGCGATCTCCGGCGTCGAACCGCCGAATGCCTGCAGCACCGGCGGCAGGAGAATGCGTTGATTCGTCGTCTCCACCGGCCCGTTCGTCCGCTTCATCACGAAACTCTCGGGCGGTTGATCGCGCACGAAGTCCCCCCACGCACGCTCCATCTCTTTGCGAAGCGGAAGGCTGATCGCGCCCTGCAGCTCGGCATCCGCCGTGCCCTTGATCGCCGTGCCGGTGGTCGGAAAGAGCTGCCAGGCGATCTTGATCTTCGTCTTCGTGTTCGAGTCGAGCGCGATCCAGGGCAGCATCGCGTTTCCCCAGCGTACGCGCTGGTCTTCGCGCGGCTGCTCCGTGAACCCGACGGAGACCTGGAGCGCGAACCGCCACGTCTCTCCGATTGCTCGCTTGAATGCTTCCCGCGGCCCGACGGGCACGACCGAGAGACTCAGCATCATGTCCAGCATGTCGCCCCCTACAACGCCACGTTGCTGTTGACGGCCTGGATGGCCTTCTTGTGATCGCGCCCCGCCACGGCTTTCTTCGCGCCGCCGCCGCTTCCGCCGACGAAGCGCTGGTTGACCGACTGGCTGACGTGCAGCGTGTAGCACCAGCAGATCTTGATGCTCACCTCCACCACGCCATGACCGGTCATGCTGCCGTCGCTGCCGTCGTACGTGACGGAGAGCATGAGGCGCAGCGAGGCGCTGGCGATGCCGAGGATCGAGAACTCGCCCCACACCAGAATGCCGAGCGTGATCAACGTGCGGCCGTTCTGCGTGCTGGAGTCACGGAAGAAATCGACGCCGGCGGTAAAGAGAATGCCGGCGCTCCCATGCGCGAAGCCGAAATTCACGGCGAAGAACGCACCGGCGCTGATGCCGATGCTGACGCGGGTCACGAAACGGTCGGGGGGCCGGTAGGCGACTTCGACACCGACCCATCCTCCGCCGCCGAGGAAGACGACCGCCAGTCCGAACGGCCGCTGCGGCTTGCTCAGCCAGAAGCCGGTGCGCACTTCGAAGCCGTCCATGATCTGCAGCTCGAGGAACGCATACAACGTCAGACCGGTGAGCGTGAACGCGCCGGTGGTGAGATCGGGCAGCGGCAATCCGAGCTCCGCCCGGATGCCGGCCGGCATGATCGGTGTCAGCGTCAGCCCTTCTTCCTGCGGCAGCAGCTCCTTGAGCGCCTTGGTGATGAAGTCGAACTCCGGCGCCAGGACGACGTTCTCCGAATTGAAATCGAACTCGAAGCCGCCGTCGCTGTCGTAACGCAGCGTTGCCTCGCGCATCGTGACGACCGGCTTGTCCGACAGACAGAGCATCCAGTCGGCCTCGATTCGCGCCTTCGTCGACTGCGATTTCCCTCCCCCCGAAGACAGTTCCAGGCGGCTGCTGGCCACGAAACGCGGCGAGCGCAGCTTCAACGAGACAGGGGGCAGAAGAAACACCGCAGGCTCGCCGTCGATGACTTTGTCGACGTCGACGTCGGCGAACGCGGTGAGGCGATCCTTGTCGAATCCGTGCCGGACGCGGATCCAGTCGTTCTCCGACCCATCGTCGGGCGCCTTGAGATCGGGGAAGAGATATTCGAGCTTCAGACCGCCGAAGTCGGGGAGCAATTGGCTCAGATCGATCCCCTGCAATTGCGGAAGGAGGCGGTCGCGGACCCGGTCGAAAGGCAGTTCGGCACTGAGCGAGTTGAGCACCGACTGGCCGAGGTCGTTGAAGATCGCGCCGGCGCGGGTGACGTCGAGGAAGTCGTTCGCGGCGTCGTAGTAGTAGCCGAGATGTTCGCGCGTGCAGGCGATCGCGTCGTTGACCGGGCCGGTGGCAAGAATGCGCGTGAGCTGCAGCGCCGCGGTGGCCACCTTTTCCACCTGGCGGTCCAACGATCCCACTTCCTGCACGATTGCGCTCTCGATCTGTCTCGCCGTCGCCTCGAGCGAATCGGTGACCACCTTGCTCGCCGCCGCGATGCTCCGCTCCACGTCTTCCAGCGGAAGCTTCGCATCGAGCGCCGCGGTGAGATTGTCGAAACCCTGCGTCACGTTGGCGGCAAACTTCGACGCGTCGTCGAAGGAGCCGGCCACTCCTTTCCAACTTGCTTTCTCGAGGTCCTCGAGCTTCTTCTCCAGCGCCTTACCGATGTTCTTCAGCTCGTCGCCGGCATTCGTGATGAAACCGTCGAGCGCTTTCTGAAGCTGATCCAGGTTTTTCGCGGCGTCGGCGCAGAAGCCTTCGACCTTCGTCCGCGCCTCGACGAGCGTCGACACTCGTCCCTTCGCGTCGAGGCCGAGACCGTCGCGCAGTACGTTGACCTCCGACTCCAGCGCCTTGCTCACCGCGATGAAGAAGTCCTCGATCAGTGATCGCGTATCGCGCTTCAGTACCTCCCACTCCGGCTCGTCGAGCTCCAGCGGCGCGACGGAGTCGATGATCTCCGCGGCGAGAAGGAGGAGGTCGGCCGTCAGCCCGCTCAGCGTCGTCCCGAGCCTGCCGAGGAGTCCGTCGGGGCTGAACCACGAGCCGAGGCTTTCCGCGAGGTGCCTCATCGCGTCGACATCGGCGCGAGCCAATGTTGCGTGGAACGCGGCGAGGAATGCATCGACGTCGCTCCGAAGCGCCGCCAGCCCGGGCACCTCGGTGCTCGTCTCCTCGTCGTTCAGGTTAGGATCGGTCTGCTCGTCGATGGCGAGAAGCTCGCGATATCGCGCCGCGAGCCTGTCGACGGATGCATCGAATTCCGTCAGCCACTGCAGCTTCAGCTCTTCGCATTTCTTCAACAGGGTCTTCGTGGCGACGTCGATGCGATTGAACGCCTCGGCCGGCAGAAACCCGACGTCGTCGATGCGCTGCTTCACCTGCTCGCAAACGCTCTGCAGCGCAGCGCGCGCCTGGTCGGCCGTCGCCTGCGCGGGAAGCTGGACCTGGTGTTTCCACACCTTCACCTGGTCGTCGAGATTCTTGTTCAGCCTCTCCGTCCAGCGGCCCTGTTCCGCAGCCCAGGTGAATGCGGGCACGCCGGCGGCGGGGATGTTGCCGGCGAGCTTGTCCGCGCTGTTTTTCAGTTCGCCGAATAAGACCTTCGCCTCGCCGGCAAAGCCGGGGAGGTCGTCGAGCGTGGACGCGCCGTCGTGCCGCGCCTTCGCGATCTGCATCCGCAGCTCGGCCAGTCCGTCATGCAACGACGAATGCGTATCCGCGAGTGTCTGCGCAAGCTTCACACTACCGGGCTTCAGTTGCACGTCGGCGGGCAACTGGCCGCGCGCCATGCTCACCGAAGTCACGCGCGCCTCGATCCCCTCGGAAAGACGCCCGTGCATCAGGTCGACCGCCTCTTCCGGCGGATCGACGGTGATGGTGAAACGCTTCTGACCGAAATCGGCGAGCGGCGCATCGGGCTGCGTACGCAAGCGGGTGAAGCGCGAGTGAAACGGCAGATCCGCCTTCTTCGGCTGGATCAACGGGAAGTCGATGTCGGGAGCCGCCGGCCAGAGATCGGTGTCGCCGCCGTCTTCCGGACGCGTCGAGGTGAAGAAGAGCAGCTCGCTCGGATCCTTCAGTTGATGGTCGACCGTTCCTTCGCCCTTGCCGCGGGCACGCGCTTTCTTGAGGAAGATCTTCGGGAACGGGAAGAACCGCTCCTCTTCCTTCAGCAGCGGACCGCGCAGCGCAATCACGAAGCCGTTCGGTACGTCGTGTCCCCACGTCGACTTCACGGGGATGATCGTCGTTTCGAAGAAGCTCGCCTTGAGCGGCCCGGCGATGGGCCGGGACGCCGACGTGTCGGGATACGCGCGCTTCTGCTCGGTGATCTGTACGTACTCGCGGACTTTGCGCAGCGCGGCGAAGCCCGTGAAGTCGTCGGTTTGAAACTCCCACGTATCGCTGTCGAGATCGGGCTTGCCGTCCGGCTTCTTCGGCTCGATCGTGTAGCGCGGGGCGCGGCGCGTCGTCCGTTCGTACACGATGACGTGCCGTGCGCGATTCCACAGCATCGCGATGCGGCCGATGCGGATGACGGTGACCGAATCGAGCCGTCCCTGCGTCGTCTCGGTGATGATCAGCGTCTTGCCGTTGTTGAATTCGGCGGTCTGCTTGCCGGTTCCGCCGAGGCTGCCGAAAGCCAGCCCCTCGATGGTCAGGCTGCTCGAGTCGGGCGCACCGGTCAATTCGTCGTAGACGTTCCGCGACTGGAACGGCCAGTCGACGCCGCCCCGAAGCGGCGGTCGTTTGTCGTCGCGGATCACGAAGTCGTGAGGCTTGTCGATGTCGAACGGATTCGCCGTCGCGCGCGACTCACGCAGCGAGGCGCTGACGCCCTTCCCGGTGATCGTCAACTGCTGGCGCACGGTGAAGTCGCGAAAGACCGGCCACCAGCTCGGCCGGTAGAGCATGGCGTGGATGACGTCGGCGATGCGCTGGCAATAGTCGCCGCGCAGTTTCATCAGAGTCTTCGCGTCTTCCTTCAACGTGGCGCGCGCGGCGCGGAGGAAATCGAGAAATTCGTCCGGAAAGGGGACCCGGCCGACCAGCGCGTCGAGCTCCGCGACGCGCAGACCGGGAACATCTTCGATCTTCGACAGCAGTCCGTACAGGAGCTCGAACTGTGCGCGCAGCAGCTTGACGCCGACGACGCCGGGCCGTTGCCCGAAGAGTCGGCGCAGCGACCATGGGGCAACCGCGCGCGCGGTATTGATGTCCGTGCGGTCGAGGATGAGACGCGCCGCGGGACTGAGGCGGAAATCGAACGGCGCGGCTTTGAACGGGACTGTCTCAGTCCCGATGTGCAGCCGCCCTTTCACCATTTCCTCGCCGATGACCTGCGGCGGGAGCACGACCTCCATCTCCCCTTCGCTGCTGGCGAACGTCCACTCCGGCGCCTGGTCGCTGTCGTCCGAATACTCGGCCAGCATGCCGTCGGGATCGACCGGCGTGGTGCTCACGACCCGGGCCGCCGTGAAGGGACTCGGATCGAGCACGACGGCGTCGACGTCGAAGTTCCGCGGTTTCTGCCCCGGATTGCGGACCGCGATTCGGAGAATGCGGCTCTGCGTCTCGTTCGCGAACTCGCGGATCACGACGCGTACCGGCGGGTTGTCTTTGCGCAGATCGATGACGATCGGACGCTCGCGGTCGAGCCACGCCGACAGCGCCTCGAATCCGATCTCGGGGTCGTCGCTGACCGGCGTGAGGTGTGCCTCTTCGAAGTGAAGGCGGAGATCGATGGTCGCCGGGGCCTGGCCATAACGTGCTTCATCTCCACCCTGCCCCACCGTCAGCTCCGCCGTCGCAAGTTTTCCGGCGTCGACCCGCGCTCCGTTCACAACCCAGCCGCCGCCGGTCGCCCCTCCCGCACCGCGCAGATGGAGCAATGCCGATGGTTTTTTCTCGATGGCGAGCAGGGTTTGCAGAGGATCGAAGTCGAGATCGTTGGTGAACGTCAGCTTGACCGGCGCGCCTCCCGTCTCGCTTGCCGCGCCGGTGATCCAATCGACGGCCGCGTCCTTCGCGACCACCACCTGGCGCAGGAGCGTCTCGCGCACGCCGGAGCCGTCGTCGCGCGGCGCGACGTCGAAGCGAAGAGTCACCGCGCTTGCATCGAGCTCCGTCGGCGCGAAGCTGAAGCGGTTGCGGCTCCGCGCCGCGGCCATGCCGAGCGTGTAATGCCGGGCCAGCGCCCCGTAGACCGTATTCAATGAGAGCGCCTCGAGTCCTTCCCTCGGCGTTCCCTTCGGATGCGTCCACTCCGCGATGTAGCTCGTCCCCGCTGCCGTCCGCGCGCAGAGCAGATCGATCGCGTCCGCGTCGATCGACGCCGCGCTCCGCGCCTCGGCGCGCAGAACCGCGCTGTTCACCGCGTACGAGCCGTTCTCCGCGAAGAACCGCGCCGCGAGCTGAGCCACGCCGTCTTTGTTCGTCTCGAGGAAACGGATTCCGTAACCCTTCTCCAGATCGTCGCGGGTCGAGGCGTCGACGATCCACGTCCGCTCGCGCCCGCGCGTCAGCAGCGCGCAGCCGGTGCCGTCCGACGGCGCGTAGTCGAAGAGCGCGAGCCGGGTCGCAAACGCCGCCATCGGGAGATCCGCCGATCCGGGAGGAAGGAACGACTTGTCGAGAAACTTCGACTGTTTCGCACTGAACGACCAGATCCGCGGATGGCCTCCCTCGTGCGCGCGGTCGGTGATGCCGTCCGTCTTCACGACCGTCCCCGATGAGAGGAACAGCGCGTCGCGGTCGCGGCGGAACTGCAGCCGGAGCCAGAGGCCGCGGCTCGCCGGCGTCAGCGGATTGCGCCAGAAGAACCGGAAGACGAGGAACGGGAGAAAGCGGGAGATCTCGCACTTCCCCTCCGGCGCGTGCGGATCGAAGTCTTCCAGCGTGAGGTTCGACTGCCGGCGATCGAGCCGTTCTTCTCCGACGCCGCCCGGCGCATCCTCGGTCGTCGTCGGCTCCACGTCGAAATGAAGAAGGCGGCCGGGGACATGCAGATCGAGCGACGAGTAGCGAAACCAGTGAATGCCGCTCCGCTGGTCGAGCTCTTCGCCGGCAATGCTCGCGACGGTGACGCCATTGATCGTGAATTCGAGTCGCCTCATATCAGAGACCGCTCCATGAAAATGCCGTTCGCCGGAGTCTCCACCGCGCGCCAGTAGGTTCCATCCGGATGGATCGCCGCGCAGGCGGAATCGACCTTGATGAGCGTGGTGGTTTCATCGACTTTCTTCGGTTGCCGGACGTTCGACGGTTTTCGCCAAAGACCTTTCAGCTTCTCCACTTTCGCGAAGGCCTCGTTGCAGGCGTTTCCCCACGCCTGAATCACACGCTCGGAATCGGCCGCGATCAGTTCGCGCAGACCGGGAGTGGCCGCGGTCAACGCGGTCTTGATCTCATCGAAGAATTTCTTCGCGGGATTCGGCCCCTTTTCATCAGGGAATCGGGGGCGTCCGTACCAGCCGAGGATCAACGGCGCTCTGCCGTCGAGATCGATCAGGATCTGCTGCAGACGGCGGCCGAAGCAATCGTCGGGACGGACTGCCGATGGAGCGTAGAGGATGACCAGACCGCCCGGCATGTTCGGATTGAACGGGAACTTCAGGCTGCGGTTATTGGGCGCACGCCAGTGCAGCGTCCGCTGCTGTCCCTCTTCCGGTATTTCTCTCGTCGCGTTGAGTCTGAGGGAGCCGGCGGCAGCCGAATAGTACGCAGTGCCCGCCGTTTCGGCCCCGATCACAAGGCAATCGAGCGGGAGATCGTCGAGCGGTGAAAGCTTCAGAAGAGCGGCCATCCGCTCGTCTCCTTTCTTTTGCGCGTCGGCGGACCACAGCGTCGTCAGATCAGGAGGCCGCACCGCCGTGCTCACCACTCCGCTCGCGATGGCGGCGGCCTCGAACGCCGCCACCTGTTGCAGTTGCGCTGACGAGGAGAGCGGCAGCGCGAGGATGCGCGCGGCAGGCGGCGCGGGATCGGGATCGAGAAAGCCCCACTTCGTCAGGTTGATGAACGGAAAGCCTCGCCCCTTTGCGAGCGCGACGTGCCGCGCTTCGTAATCCGGCTGATTTTTGGCACCCGTCTTCGGCGAACGCCTGAGGATCGCGATCAGCCGCCGCTGGGCGTCGGTGTTCGTGCTGTCGGGTTTGGGAGGATCGAAGTGCGGCCCCGAATTGACGAAGGTGCTGAACGCGACGAGCTTTGAGTAGTCGCTGTCTGTGCCCCCCTTGACTGCCGCCTTTTCGGCAGGGGTGAAGAAGTCGTCCTCGGCGTGCTTCTTCTGAATCTCCCACACGGCGGGAGGTTTGAGCACCTGCTTGAAGAACTTCTTCCACGCCGGGATCATTGTGGTCGGCGTCCTGGGATCGAAGAACAGCGCATTGGCCAGCCGTACCCGATCACTCGTGGCCTTATCGGTTTCGACATGGGCCAGATCGAGCAGCTCCTTCAGCGTTGCCTCGTGCGCCTCGAGCCCATTGTCATGAAGCGCCTTTTTGCGATCATCCTTCGGAATGTCGACCAGCACCTTCAACAGCGAACCGAACTTCACAGTGAAGCCGATGATCCCCGCCGTGCCGCAGGCGCCGTCGGTGTTTCCACGGATGTTGGTGAAGAAGCCGTGATCCTCGAAACGCGCGACGAGCATCACCGCGCGCTGGACGAAGGAGGGCCATTTCGATCCGGGCCCGAGGATCTCCGTGTAGAGGTCCTCGTCCACCAACCCGGTTTCGGGCTTCGAATGGTCTTTCTGAAACTTGCGGACGCGCTCCGCGAGATCACCGTCGAATTCGTCGAACGCCGGATCTTCGGCCGGATCCGCCTTCAGTTTCTCCCGCAGGGGCGTGATGAGATGTCCGCGCACGCCAGGCGCAAAATGCGCTTTCGCCATCGCGACCTCACTTCTTCTCTCTCGGCTGAGTGCACTAAGTGTAGACGGACGGCGCTGCGGATTTCCCGCCGAACGCATTGATAGAATCATCTCCTCGTGAAATGCGCCGCCGCACTCGCCACGGTCATCGTGCTCGCTCTGGCTGCGCACGCGCAGTCGAGTGATCTCGCGAGCCTCCGCAAAGAGGTGTACGACGCGGAGACCGCGCTGCTGCGGGCGCGTTACCACTATCGTGATTGCGCCGATCCCTCCGCGCGATCGGATTTCGAGTCGATGCTCGCGAAGGTCGCGACGACGATCGGCGTGCGCGGCTTCAAGGTGAAGCCCATCGACGAATCGGAGGCGGTGCCACTGGCGAACGGACAGCCGTCGATGAATCGGATCGCGCGGCTGCAGCTCAGCGGCGATGGAGACTTCCTCGATGTTCACGCGCTGCTGCGCCGCATCGCGTCGATCGGCGAGGGGCGGGCGCTCGACTTCGACACGCTCCACCTCGAGGCTCGCGACGGCGGGAACGTGACGTTCGACGCGCGCCTCGCGATCGGCTGCTGGGATTCGACGTCGAAGGCGCTCGATGTGACGTTCGTGCCGCGCGGGACAGTCGTCGAAACGGAGACGGCGATGTTTCGCGACAAGCTGACAAAACTCCGCGCGGTGCTCGCCGCGGCGGACCAGCTCATCGAGCGGATGCAGCCGCGACGACTCCGCGAGGCGCTGGCGACGGTGGCCGACGGGTTTCGCGAGCATGCGGTGCTGGTCAGCGACCTCACCTACCGCGCTCCCGAGCTGACGCTGCACGGCGTGGCCCTCGGCGCAGCGGCTCGCGACGCGGTGACGCGCTCGCTGCGAGGCGCGCGCTTCGAGTCGACCCGGCTCGACTGGTCGCCCGCGGGCGACTGCCGCGCGTTCACCGCGACGACGCGCGTGACCGGCAAACATCCCGATGCAGACGACCTCACCCCCGGCGAGATCTTCGATGAACGAACGAAATCGCTGTGCGCCGCCGCCCCATCGGGTTCGGCGACAGCGGTCGCGGCGCACGGCTCCGGAAATCTCACGCTCCATCTTCACGGCGCAGAGGCGACGGGGATCTTCGAGATCCTGCACGATCTCAGCCCCGCGACGGCTTCATCGTCGACGGCAACGTACGCGGTCCCGTCGACGTCGATCTCGACCGCGTGACGGCCGCCGAGGCCATCGCCGCACTCCGCTCGGCCGGCGTTGCATTCATCACGGACGGGCCGCTCCACCGCGTCTGCAAAACCACCTGCGCAGACATCGCAGCGCAGAAGTACGACGGCGAGCTGATCTCGTTCTCCCTGACCGGCGCCGACGCCGCCGATGTCCTCGGCGGGCTCCACATGGCCACCGGCCTAGAGATGCACGTCCCGCGCGATCTGCAGGGAACGGTTTCGATGTACGTGCTCGACACCCCGTGGGACCTCGCCCTCGTAAGCCTCGCCGCGACGCTTCGGCTCACCTATGCCATCGACGGCATGGCCGTCTACTTCGGCCCCGACCGCGCCAACACCGTACCGCTCGAGAAACTCACCCCCAGAGTCGTCTCGCGGCGAGAACTGAGCGTGCGCACTCTCGACAAACTCGGCGCCGATGACCTCCGACTCGCCGGCATCGCCGGCGCGAACGGGACGTGGAAAGCGTATTTGCGGGTTCCCGGATCTCGCATCGGCCGCCTCGTCCCGCTCGCCGCGGGCACGGCGCTCTTCGATGCCCGCGTCGAGAGGGTCGCCGCCGACAAGGTCACGTTACTGACCAAGTCGGGACGTGAGATAGAGCTCACGATCGGGCATCAATAGAGCTCGACATCAAGCTGCCGGTCACCGTCTCATCTCGGGAATTGGATTAGGCCTCGAAATCGGCTGACGAATTCGTTTCGGCGCGTCCGTCTATGTGCCGAGGTCCGGCACTTGAAAAAGCGCGAGGAGGCAGTCCCGATCGTAGTGGATGACGAGCTGGCGGTCGTCCGCAAGCTCCTCGGCCGCTATTTTTCAGACCATCCATCGCGCGATGCCCATTCGATAAAGATCGACGCGATCGCTGCACGGGTAGCCGACCCGCGTCTTCATGTCGCGCTGGTCGGCGAGTTCTCGAGCGGCAAAAGCACGTTCATCAACGCACTTCTCCGGCGGCCTTTGCTCGCGGCTTCATGCGTGGCCACCACGACGACGATCACTCGCGTCAATGCGGGCAGGGAGCTCTCCGTCACGGTGAGATTCCGAGGCGGAAAGACCGTTGCAGCCACCGAGAAAGACTGCTCGGCGCTGCGAGATGAGCTGCGCCGCTTATGCAAAACGGTCACGATCGAGTCACCGCTTCAAATGCTTCTCGATCTGCTTTCGGCGGACGAGGAGATCGCCGGTGTCGTCGAGCGTCTCGACGTCGTCGCGCCGTCGCCGCGGCTGAGCGATGACGTCGTGATCATCGACACGCCCGGCATCAATGCGGGACACCGCGGGGGAGCGCGCCAACTCGCGCTGACGCGCGCAGCGCTCAGCGAATCGATCGACGCGACGATCGTCCTGATCCCCTCCCGCAGCGCGATGTCGAAGACGCTCCTGTCATTCCTCGAGTCCGATGCCAAACGCTTTCTACAACGCGCGATCTTTGTCGTCACCGGGATGGACGAGCACTCCGCCGAAGATCGCCGGGAAATCATCGCGCTCATTCATGACGAGCTGGTTCGAACGACCGGTGTGGCTCAACCCACGGTTTTTGAATCGGCTCCGATTTCGATCGTTCCCTCACGTTCCGGTGACACCCCTGAATGCCGGGACCGCGCCGAGTGGCAGAAGCGTTTCGAGACGCTCGAGACCTTCGTGATGGGAACGATGCGCCGGCAGCGGAATGTCATCATCGCGGAGCGCCTCGTCGATCTCCTCGATGACCTCATGACGACGATGGGGAAGGAGCTCGCCGAAATCCAGATCGAGCTCGATGCCGAACAGGCGCTGCTGCGCAAAGACGCGGTCGGCGCGGTCGAGCAGGTGATGGCGTCCATCTGCGAAGCGGCAAACAACGAGCTCGAACTTCTGCATACGAACGCGGCAACCGCGATCGCCGCGCGGCGAGCTTCTTTTGCGCAAACCGCAAAACGATCGGCTCACGCGGCAATCGCTGGTGCGACCGCCGACTCAGGCGATTTCGAGCGCCGGGTGCGCCCGGCGATCGTCGACGCCGTTGAACGCACCGGACGTGATTACACCGCCGCCGCGGGCGCTCATTGGGAGGAAACGGCGAAGCTCGCCCGGCGCCTCGGTAACAAATTGCGGACGCAGTTCGAGAAAAACTACTCGACGTTTCCCGCGCTCGAGGTGGCGATCACGTCGCCCACGGTGGCCGCGGTGAAGGTGCCTTCCCCGGACATCCGATTCACGAGCACCGCGTCCTATCTCGACGATCAGAACCAGAGAAAGAGAGTCGGAACCAGGCTCGGCGCCGCCGCCGGCGCGGCCACGGCATTGATGCTCGGGCTGGGACCGATCGGCTGGCTCGCCCTGGGTGTCGCGGCCGCGACAGGCGTGCGACAGATGAGCGGCGACGACGACGCGACACGAGCCGCTACGCTGCGAAAGCAGATCGACAGTGAGATCGACGCCTATTTCGAGCAAGCCGAAACGAGCCTGTGCAAATCGCTTCACCGCGTCATCCTCCGCGCGATGCGTGAGCTGGCTGATGCCGCCGGGGAACACGTCAGGGAGTACGGAGCTGCCGTGGCCGAGATCATCCGCGGCCACGAGGAAAAAAAGCTCCGGTTAGGACAACGGATCGCTTCTCTGATCAACGACAGTCGCGACTTGAAGTCGCGTCGCGAGCGGCTGCATGAGCTCCGCGAACAACTCTCTCAATGTTGAAAGGATGCTCATGACCATCACCACTGCAGGCATCGACCATTCGCGATGGATCCATGAGATCCGCGTCGCGGCACAGGAGGCGGGTTGTGAAAGCCGGTTCGGGCCGCGGCTTCAACAACTGCTCGCGCCCCCGGAAGAACGGGCCGTCATCGGCCTCGTCGGCGCGCCCAATTGCGGAAAGTCTTCGCTCCTCAACCTGCTGCTTGGCCGGACACTCGTGCCGGTATCGCCGCTGCCTTCGCGTCTCCAGCTCGTCATTCGTCAGCGCGGCGCGGAGGGAGGCGAATATTTCGTCCTGAACGGAGTCCGATATCCGTTGACTGGCGTCACATCGACGCTCCGCGATGCAGCATCGGTAGACGTGGAGCTATCTGTCGAGAACGAATGGACGTCGCGACAGAACCTGAGATTGATCGAAAAGAGAGCGGTTGACGCGGCCCCCGAGGAACTGGTGGCTGCTCTCGACGATGCCTTGTCCGGCCTCGATCTCGTCGTGCCGGTCATCGATGCAATGGCACACCGTTACGGCGATGACGCGATGCTCCTCTCCGCATGCAGACAACGCCGGCTCCCGCTCGTCATCGCCGTCATGAAGACGCGCGACCTCCCGCCTGCCCGTCGGGACGAGTCCATGGAGTACATCCGCCAGTACGTTCACGACGTCGATCCGGGCATTCCAATCATCGAGGGCGAAAGAGACGAAGGCGCGCGATCGATTTGCGATTCGATCACGCGCCTGATTTCAGAGTCGGACATCGACGACATCCGCACGCATCAGGCGGAGAGGGCGATGCTGTCGATCCTGGACGAGCTTCGCAGCGTCGCGCGGCAACGAGTTGATGCAACGGCCACGGCAGTCGAGCGACAGGAAGCGACCGAGCGCGAAAAGAACGATCTGCGTTCGGCCGATGAGAAGCAATGGCTGCAGATTGAAGTCGCATTACTGAAACGGCGGCGGCGCGTAGATGAACGCACACGTGCCGAACTGCGGGCCGGCGAAGCGTCGATCATCAACAACCTCCTGCTCGACCTGAACCGAAGCAACGACGTCAAGGGGTGGTGGCGTAACGAGCTCGCGTACCGACTGGAACAGGAGCTCTCGCGCGTTTGCAGCTCCGCCTCGGCAACCGCCGAACGCCAGATCGCCGACGACCTGAGCTGGCTCATTGAAGAGGTGCGGCGGCGGTTCTCCTGGCCCGTCGCTCTCGACGGCGGTCTCTCGGCAATTACGACGCACGTTCCGGCAGAACTTCCGGCGGAGCCGGGCCTTTCATCCACCAGCGCGGTGAAACTGATCACGATGGCCGGATCGACCGTGGCACTGATCGTCGGCGGCGGAATCCTCTTCGCCGGCGGAGGCGTGGCGCTGGCGGTGGCGAGCGTGCTCACCGGAGGTGCCGCGGAGCTCTACTCGCGCTTCGCCACGAACAAGGATCGGACGAAGGCGCGCGCCGCAATCGAACCGATCGTCACCGAGGCACGCGAAGCGTACGCCGCAAACATCTCGGCGCGGCTGACGGTCGGTTACGACGACATCCTCATCTCTCTCAAACAGGGACGTCTCGGGTGGCAACTGTCACAAGGTGATTCCGGCAACGAAAAGACGTCGGAAGAGTCGACCGCGGCCGCGGACCTGCTCTCGAGAATCAATCAACTCTCGGCACAAATCGCCGGGCATCAGGGAGCGAGCTCATGACCGCCACAATTCCGGCACAAACGAATCATCTGGCCGTTTACGAGCGCCGCCGGGGAACATTGATCGACTTGACGAAACAACAGCTCGGAATCGTCGATCAGCTCGGCCTCGATCAGCACCAGACAGAAGGCGAGACCATCGGCGATCAACTTCGGGGCGTGCTGACCCGCCTGGAGCACGAGCACCTTCGGGTGCTGATCATCGGCCGCTTCAGCTCCGGAAAATCGACGTTCATCAACGCCCTCCTCGGCGAGGCGCTATTGCCGGCCGGACTGCCTCCGACTACCGCGGTGCTCTGCGAAATCATGTACGCCGACGAACAGCACAAGCACGGCATCCTTTTTCCGCGGGGGTCGAAAGAAGAGGCGGCGAGACCGTCCGAGCCGATCGACATCGACCAGCTCCGCGCGAAGCTCAAGGAAAAAATCACGATCAAAAAAGGCGAAATCTCACCCTATGAGCGCGCGGAAGTACATTGGCCGCTCGAGCTCTGCAGAGCCGGCGTACACATCGTCGACACTGTAGGTCTGGAAGACGCTCAACAGCGCGACCGCGTCACCTTCGCCGAGGTGCCCGACGCGGACAGCATCATTTATTGCGTCGACAGTCAGAGCGCATTTTCCGCCGCCGACCGAAGTGTGCTCGAGCGGATGCATGCTCTCGACCGCCGGTCGATTTTTTTCGTCGTCACGCATTACGACATGATCCGCAAATCGGCGCGGCGGGGAGAGAAATCGGAGGCAGAAACACGTGCCAGCATCAACCGGGACCTCGCGCCGTGGACCGACAAGGGCGAGAACGGCATTTTCTACGTTGATTCTCTCGATGCGCTCGACGGCCGCGTCGAAGACGACCCCGGGAAGATCGCAGCATCGGGCATCCTGCCGCTGGAAACAGCGCTCGGACGATTCCTCGCTGAAGAAAAAGGCCGCGCCAAGCTCGTAGGCGCACTGCGCTCATTGTTGCGGTGTAACAGGACCGTCGGCGAGAAGATCGCCGATCAGATGGAGATGTGGCGAAACACGGCGAGCAAGCTCGCGGCACGACTGGAGGCCGCGGAACAGCCGTTGAGCTCACTCAAGTCATCGCTCGGGATGATCATGGAGATCATCGATCTCAACAACGCCACCATCGCCCAGCTCAGTTCCGACCTCGCAACCGCGTTCATGGCGAAGGCGCCGGATCAGATTCGACAATGGGCTGCCGACTACGAGATCACCGCCGACATCGGATTTTTCTCGACGGACGAAGAGCTTCGAACGGCGATCCAGCCATTGATCGATTACGTCGGCGACCAACTCGGCAAAGAACTGGCACAGTGGATGGTCGGGACGCTGTCCCGGGCGGTCGGTACAAGACTGAAGTCCACTGAGTCGCAGGTCAGGGAGCAGGAGCACGTGTTCCTGCTCGAGGCACAACGAATCCGCCGGAAAATCGCCGGAACCGAAGGCCGGAAAGCGCTTCTGCCGGAGGAGACGCCTGTCGAGTTACCTGATCTTGTCGTCAACCTCGGGCGCGGGCCGCGCGACGTGGAAGTTTCCCCTGCGATGCGGGCAGCCGCCGGCGCACTCGTCGGCGGTGCCGCGGGTTGGGGAGCGGCCGCGCTCATGGCAGTCGCGTTTCCCGTCGGAGTCGTTGCCGCGATCGTGGCCGCTGTCCTCGGCGCTCTGTTTGGACGCGAAACGGTGAAAGACGCCATCAAGGAGGAAGCGGCCGCGAATCTTCTCGCCGGCCTGGAGAAGGGGAAGGCCAGGTTCATCGCTGATGTCGGCCAAGTCGTGGCCTCGGAAGTGCGCAAGCGTCGCGACGCATTCGAGGCTCGCCTTGCCGGAGAACTGAGCAGTATCCGGGGTGAAGTAACCGCCATCCTTCAGGAAAAAACAAAAGGCGAAGCTGACGCGAAACGCGAGACGAACCGCCTCGAGAAGCTGGATGGCGCCAATGGGGAGATTGAAAACAAGTTGAGTGAGTTGCTCTTCGAGGCCGGACTCGCCTGACGGCACCAGGAAGCAATTCCGCAAATCCGGCACGCAATGATAAGATCACTATCGGTGTCTGTCTTCCACCGCTACGCTGCGTGTGACGGCACCTCAGCGCGTGCCGACGACGGACCGACAACAAGCGGAGCAGTTGTTTCTCGATTACTTGCCGACGATCGAGAAGTTGATCCGTTTCGTGGCATCAAGAGCTTCCCTGCGCGACGCAGAGGCTGAGGATTTCGGCTCTCATGTGAAAATCCGCCTCATCGAAAACGACTATCACATCATCCGCCGGTTCGAAGGACGCAGCCCCTTCCCGAGCTATCTGTCGACGGTCGTCCACCGCCTGCTCCTCGACTATCGCATCCAATTGTGGGGCAAATGGCACGCTTCGTCGGAAGCGCGGCGGCTCGGTCCTGTCGCAATCGCTCTCGAGCTCGCGGTGCAGAGGGACGGCAAGTCCGTGGCCGAGGCGCTTCTGTTTTGCCGCAAGGTCGATCCCGCGGTCACGCTCGAGTATCTGGAGAAACTCGCCGCCCGCCTTCCGAAGCGATTGCCGAAGGCACGCCTCGTATCGATCGAAACCGCATCCGACGCCGCCAGAGTGCCGGCCGACACGGTCTCGCAACGCACGTTCGAAGCAGAGCGTTCTTTCATGGCGAATAGCGCCGCCGGTGTCGTGAAGGCGGCGATCGACAAGCTGCCGGAAGATGATCGACTGGTGCTGCGGCTGCATTTCGGCGCCGGCTTGTCGGTAGCGGAGGTGGCGCGTTCTCTCGGAGCGGAACAGAAGCCGCTGTATCGCCGGATCAAACGATCGCTGCGGGAGCTCAAACGGCGCCTGGAGATCGCGGGGATCAAAGCGACGTCGATCGACGACATCGTGGCCGGCTGCGGAGGCCATACTGATTTTGGCTTAGGTATGGAAAATATCGCGGCTCGTCCGTCAGTATCGGACGACAGGAAAGACGAGCATGCGGAGGATCGCCTTGATGATGATTGACGATCCGGCTACATGTCCCGATCCCGAGGTTCTCGCCGCGTTTCTCGAGGGCGAGCTCGATGCAGAGACATCGGAGACGGTGCGGCGACACCTGCTGACCTGCGACGAATGCCTCTACATCATTCGGGGAACGAAGGAATTCAAACGCGAGTCCGGCATCTCCGAACCGGCCATCGATCGAAACCGGTTCCGGTTCATCGCGATCGCCGCGAGCCTGGTGATCGCGATCGTCGCTACGCTCGCGGTGATCACATCACGCAGAAGCGATCCGATCAGGAGAATGAACGCCGCGATGCGAAGCGAGGGATTCAGGCCCTTCGAGGGGCGGCTCGCCGCGATCGACTATGAGCGCTTTCAGACACTGCGATCCGCGGCTCCCGCCAATCTCGCACTGACCATTCCGGCGCAGGCCGCACTCGAAAATACAGCGAGTCCTCGATCGGCGCGGGAGTGGTACACGCACGGTGTGGCCCAGTTGGTTCTCGGCGACGGCGCCCGTGCGGTGAAAGCAATGACTGCCGCGGCGCAACTCGATTCGAAATACCGCGCCGACCTTTCCGCTGCAAGGATCGCCCTTGGTACGGAACGAGACGACGCAGCCGAGCTTCAGCGTGCTCTGGAAGACGCCAACACGGCGCTGCGTAGCGATCCATCATCCCCGATCGCCCTCTTCAACCGCGCCCTCGCCTTAGAGCGCCTCGGCGACACCGCACGGGCAGCGGACGCATATGCCGCATATGTCGCTCACGACCCGTCCTCACCGTGGGCGGCCGAAGCGCGATGGCGCGCATCACACCTGGGCAGGTGATACCGGCGGCGAATTTGTAACCACGCGTCCGTCTTCAAGGCCGCATGGTGAAAAAGGCGTTGCTCGTCGGAGTTTCCGAGTATCTGCCGCTCAAGGCCAATCTGCGCTCGGCGACGATCGAGGTCGAGAACTGGAAAGCTCTTCTGGTTCGGACCTACGCTTTCGGGGAACACAACGTCCGCGTCCTCATGAACGAGCGGGCCACAAAGCGGGCCGTTCTGGATCGCCTGACCTGGCTGCTCGCCGGGGCCCTCGAGGGCGATCAAATCGTGTTCGTCTTCTGCGGCCATGGACTGCGGGCCCGGAGGCGCAACGACGAAGGAAAACTCCTTGAAAGAGAGGACGAGGGCCTGATCCCGTATCCGGCCGGTTCGTCTTCAGCCCTCGACGTTTCGATCTTCGACGACGACCTGACCGATCTGTACGAGCGAATGGGGGTGCGACGCGGCGCGCTTCCCACGTTCATCTTCGACTGCTGCTATTCGGCCGGTATCGATTTCAGCGAAACCCATCGGACCCGCCTCACGAGACCGGCACGTTCGCATGTCGCGCCGTCGTTCGACGTGGTCCGATTCGGTCTGCGCCTGACGCGCAACGGGTCGGGACCGCAGCCTGTCGTCATCGCCGCGTCCGGAGAGACCGGTCTCGCCATCGAGGTCGAGGCCGCCGGCCAGCCGCGAAGCCTGTTCAGCCTTCACGCACTCGATACGCTCCGCGGCAATCCGCGAGTTTCGTACTCCGATCTCATCACAACGATCAAACCACTGATGACCTTCGCCGCGCAGGAGCCCTGCATCAGGGGCGACTGCCAGCGGACAAAACGATCATTTCTACATTGAACGGAGGCAGGCCATGTCCGTGATCTCGATTCGATTCCTCGGCATTTGTTGCTTCATCGACGGCAGGGAAAAAGATCCGTTCACCAAACGGGTGATCCTGCCGCGCGACCGCAATTGCAAGTCGCGCTGCGACGACCCGCACGTCCCGCATCTGCAGGTCGACGCCTCCGAGGTCGCGCAGCGAACCCGCGTGACGCCCGCGGCGACGTTCAAGAACGGTAGCCGGGACTGGCAGCGCATCGATCTCGACGGCGAACGGATTTCGATCCGCAATGCCGTTCGAGGCGATGGCCGCCTCGTCGAGGTGCCGACGTTTGGGGAGCGCATCCCCCACATGACGCTCGTCTGCCCCGACTGCCCGCCTTATCCGCGTGACGAGTGTTTCGCTGACACGCCTCCATCTGATCTGGTGGCCGCATGTTTCGATCTCCATGGCGGCTATCTGAGCGCCGGCGCGATCGAAGACGAAGAGACCCGATTCGATCAGGGATCGAACTGGCCTACACGCAGGCTGGCGCACTGGGCGCAGGTCGATCTGTCGTTTCACGGCGAACAGGCTGAAGTGCTGATCGAGAAATTCGATGGGTCAGGCTCGCGGTCGATTCTTCTGAAAAAAGACACGCCGTTCGTGACGATCGCAAACCAGCCCGAGTCGGACATCGTTCCGCGCGAAGCGACCTCCAACCGCCGCGCACATTTCGACATGTATTACGACCTCGGAAGCGGACTGCCCGAAAAGCGTCCCCGGCCCGCGAACACGATGGGCGTCGTGCTCGGTTGCGCCCCGACCAATTGGCCCTGATTCCCTCTCGCCGTATGTGCTGAAATCCAGTCGTATCGAATATCATGGCTGTCCATACCTTCAGTGAGAACAGTCCGACTATTACGGTGGCTTGCCGTGAGCTGCGGCGTCGCTCTGCTCGGCGTCGTATGCATCAGCTTCTCTCCGTTCGGCCGACGCCTCGGGCGTGACTACGCATTCGCCGGCGCGATTCTGGCCGCTGAACGCGGACCGCGCCGCGTCCCCGTGCGGCTCGTATCATCGAGAGCCCGCACGCTGGCAATGCTCGGATCTCCGTCCACCGAGACGATCGGCAGGACCTTCTCCGCTGCACTCGCCGAGGCCCGGTCGGATCAATCGCCCGATGCGCAGCACGCTGCGGGAATCTCGTATCTGCTCACCGGATCTCCTCGGGATGCGGTTCATTTTCTCGATCGGGCCGCGACCTCGACGAACGATCCCGTTTTCTGGAGCGATCTGGGGGCCGCACAGTATGTGCTCGCGCTGTCGGAAAACGACGACGAATCGCTCCTGTCGTCGCTGGGGTCATCGGAACACGCACTCATGCTCGATCGGTCACGACGCGAGGCCGCCTACAACTTTGCCCTCGCCGTCGAAAAACTCGGCATCACCCCGGCCGCCGCCGAATTGTGGAAGGAGTACGGGTCTTACGACGACTCGGACAGTGGCGATGCACATGCGCGCAGGCTCAAGCTGAATCAATACCGTTCGGACAACGCGATCTGGCTCGATGCCGTCAGCCGCGAGATCACCGACGAAGCCCTGGCCATGATGGCGTTGAAATACCCGCAACAGGCCAGGCTCTGGACAGAAGGCGACCTGCTCTCCCGCTGGGCTGCGGCCGCGGACATCGCCGACGAGACGCGAGCCGGTCATTTTCTCGGTCAGGCCAGGACGATTGCTACGGTCCTCGCCACACGGCACGGTGAATCGATGCTGCGGCAGACGATCGCCGTCATCGACGGCGCATCCGCGGCGAACGACACCGTGCGCCTCCGGCGTTTGATCGACGCGCATGTCCACTACGCCCGCGGACGGCAACTCTATCGGGCCAATGAGATCGCCGGAGCCCGCCGCGAATTCGAAAGATCCGAGAATCTCCTCGCAATGGCGCGGAGTCCGTTCGCCGCGGTCGCGGGTGCATTCGTCGCCTCGGCGTTTCACGATGCCGATCATCTCGACGAAGCCCGGGATCGGCTTGCGACCCTGCTCGCGACCGAGGACCGTGAGCACTCCGAGCACGTCGCTCTGAGAGCGCAGCTCCGTTATGAGATCGCGCGCACCGATGCGGTGCGTGGCTACTGGACTGACGCTCTCACCGAGGCGACCGAGGCCGCCGAGCTGTATCGATCGATCGGAGAGACCGGCAACGAAGGCATGACCACGTCGCTGATTGCGGAAGCGTATGACTTCATCGGTCTTCCCGCCGCAAGCATGCGCTACGGCACAGATGCCATACGACTCCTCGCACATACCGGCGACCTGTACAAGCTGCGGGTCACGACGGCGAACTTGTGCCGCGCCGCGATGCGCCGGGCCCAGTGGCATTCCGGCCGGGCATTGATTCGCATCGAGCGCTCATTGGAGCGGCTTCGTCCCGACGATCTATTGAGCAGCGACACCTCGTTACGTGCCGCGGTCATCGCTCAACAACTCGGCGACGCCGCCTACGCGGAACACGCGATGGCGGACGCCGCATCGAAGGCCTTGCGGCTTCGTGATGCCGCGACGCGAACCTCGCGCATGGCCGAAATCCTCGCCACGAGCGCGGCACTGAGGCGAAGACGCGATCCATCAGCGGCGGTCGCCCAGCTGGACAAGGCGATCGCATATCAGGAACGGACGAAGCGTGCCGTTTTCCTTCCCCACCTCTATCTCGAGCTCGGCCGCGCCGAGCTTTCTCTTCATCGGCCGGAGCAGGCCCTCGCCGATTTCGAAAAAGGGATATCGCATCTGGAAAAGCAGCGCAGCCACATCGGCGAACCGAGTCTGCGCTATGGTTTCTTTGACGATTCCCACGAGCTCTTCACCAGCGCAATCGGGCTGCGCGTCGACCGTAAGAGCAGCGACGACGTGAAAGCCGCTTTCGCCATCCTGGAGCGGGGACGTGCCCGGACGCTACTGGAACAGATTGCCGGCACCCCGAATGCTTCCCCGATCACGACGGATCTCACTTCGGTACAACGCGCATTGCCGGCCGGCACTTTGTTACTCGAATATGCCGTGCTCCCCGGCCGCCTGCTCATATTTGTCGCCGCCGCCGGCCGGTCGGAGCTCCGTCAGGTGCAAGTCGACGACCGGACGGTCAGCGCAACGTCGTCGGCATTGATTGCTGCCCTCATGTCGCGATCGCCGAGGAGCGACGTCGAGGCCGCCGCATCCGCGATGCACGATCTCGTATTGGGAGCCGTGCCGGAGTACACGAAGTACGAACGGCTCGTCTTCGTTCCCGATCCGAAGTTCCAGCAGGTGCCGTTTGCGGCGCTCGTCAATCGCAGGTCGGGCCGCTATCTGATTGAAGACCACCTGATCGTCACCTCCCCCAGCGCGGCCGTCTTTCTCCAGGGTCGCGCTGCCGCCGCCGAAAACACTCGACCGGCCGCGGAGAGGGCGGCCGTTTTCGTCGGCACGCTGGCCGACCCCGGCCTTGGCTTGCGACCCCTGCCGAACGCGCGTCACGAAGCGGACGTCGTCGCGTCTTGCTATCGGCATCCATCCACTCACGACGAGGTAACGTCGTCGATCGCGACGTTCGTGAACGAAGCGCTCGAATCGGCCATTGTGCATTTCACAGGTCACGCTCTGATCGACACAGCCGATCCCGCACAATCGGCCCTTGTCATGTCACGTGAGGACGGAAAGCCGGCGCTTCTGCGCTGCACGCGGATTGGGACGTTAGGGTTGCACAAGACGCGAATCGTCGTGCTGGCGGCCTGCAGCACGATGAGAGGCCGCGCCGGTCTCGCGGACGGGACGCCAAGCATCGCCCGGTCATTTCTCGCCGCCGGCGCCGCGTCGGTGGTCGGCAGTCTGTGGGACATCGACGATGCCGACACCTCGACACTGATGGCCGATTTTCACAAAGGAATCGCCGCGGGATTGCCGGCCGCCATGGCGCTGCGAAACGCGCAGGTCAAGGCGATCAAGAGCGCGTACGAGCCGTCACGCCACGCCGGTTCATGGAGCGCGTTCGAGGTCATGGGCACGGGCGGCCTGTAACGCGCTCAGGCGTCGAAACGGAGCGCTTCCTCGAGCAGGGCGAGAGCATGGTCGAACGGCTCCTTGAATCCACAGCGGAACCGCGGCGCGAGATCAGGAGTGCTGAGAAACGTGGCAAGTTCCGGCAGATCGGCCAACTGCAGTCCACCAGAAGCGGGTGAAAGCGTGGGACGAACGTCCTCCCACTCGTCGACGACGCCGTTCAAATACTTTCCGACAATTTCGAGCGCGTTCACGAGCTGCGTGTCGCGGACGAAGAGAGTGCGGTTGAATTCGATCCGCCGCGTGGCGAGCTCGATCGACAACTGCGCATCGCTCAACGCCTCGAGATGTCTGTCGTACTCGGCCGCACTGATGCCGCCTTGCGCATCACAACGCCCGCGCGCCCGTAATAAACGCCGGGTACGTTTCGCGTCGTTGTAGCCACTCACCAGAGCGAGATGAATCTCCCGCTGCAGCCGGCGGCTCCGCTCGCGTAGCTCACGGCTGTACGTCACTGCCTGAAACATCACGCTGACGCCCGACCCTAGAACGATCAGCAAAAGGAATTGATAGGTCATCGCAAAGATCTCGCCACCGATCAGGGCCGTGATGTCTTCGCCGTATACGATGAATACTCCAACTCCGAATGCGGCGGCGAGGGTGAGCAGCGTTGGAACGAACGCCGCCTTCCGTACGATCTCCGCGAGGCTCACTTGACGGCGCCAGACATTCTCAGCCATGTCGCGTTTCCCTTTCCTCGTCGGCGCGCAGATGGCGCCGTCCCGTCCGGCGTTGCCGACGCGCACGTTCAAAGAGCGGCTGCAGCAGATCGTCCGAATCCCATTCGCCGGCGACGATCGCCGACAGATTCCGGAGCCGGATCACGAAGTCATAGGCGCGCGAAGCGCTCACGTTCGTTTCGCCGAGCATGAGCTTGACCGCCGGCTGCACGAGAACCTCGCCCGCGGGATTCCTCACCGACGGCTTGCGCGTCGCGTTGAGGCAGGCCCGGAGGTATTTCATCGACAGCCGGGCAAACGCGGTCTCGAGCTCCGCATAACTGCCGACGAGCTGCCGGGTGGCACATGCGGCCGGATCGGCCGATTCGATGAGGCCGATGATCTCTTCAATGTCCGCCCGCCTCACTTCGGCGTCGACGCGGGCTGGAACTGCAGGTCTCGCTTCGGTTCCGGGAAAGTCGAAGTGGACCGGATCGAGATGCTCGACGTCCGGCCGGGCACGCACCGCAGCGATCATCGAGCTCCTGAGCTGGCGCACGTTGCCTGGCCACGAATGTTCCGCGATCGCGTCGAGAACCCGGGGATCGATTCTCCGGCGCGTGGCACGCGGCGTCAGCCGCTCCGCCTCTCGCAAGAGCGCCTCGGTCAGCGCCGGCAGATCGTCGAGCCGCTCGCGTAACGGCGGAAGCACGACGGTTCCACCCTGCCGGATACGCTCGAGCAGATCGAGGCGAAAACCGTCTTCGAGTGCCGCGCGGGTCTCGATGTCCTCGTTGGTGGCGAATATGAAGCGAACGTCGATTTCGCGCGACCGCGATCCGCCGACGGGCCGGACCTGTTTCTCCTGCAATACGCGCAGCAAGCCTCGCTGCACGGCGTGGTTGATGTTCCCGATCTCGTCGAGAAAAAGAATGCCGTGATTGGCTTCGACGATCGAGCCCTGGCGATCGCTGAACGCGGACGTGAAGGATCCACGCATGTGTCCGAACAGTTCGCTCGCGTACAACTCGGGAGTGAGCGTTCCGGAGTCGACGATGACGAGTGGTCCCGACGCGCGCGCCGGATCGTTGCGATGGACATAGCGCGCGAGAAGCTCCTTGCCTGTTCCGGTTTCGCCGCGGATCAGGACGCTCTCGCTGCCGACCGCCGCGCGCCGGGCGTTCCGCAATGCGACGAGCAAGGAGATCGAATTGCCGACGATCTCGCCCGCCGGGTCGGGAATGAGCGCGTGATGGCGGAGATACTCCGCCAGTTTCTCCGAGGCGAACGCATGGCCCTTGGAAAGAAAGGCGACGGCTCCCAGAGACGTGGACCGTTGACTCACTGTTTCGCGCGGGGCATCGGAAAGGACGACTACCGGAAGTTGCGGGTACCGCCGTTGGATCTCTTCGAGAAGGCGCAGTCCGAAAAATGTCGACGCCGAAGAGTCGTCCTCACTTCCTTCCGGACTTCCCTCTCCGAACCGGGCCTCGCTTTCGGCCGTCACTCTCCCGCTTCTGAAACGCAGGTCGAGAAGAACCAGCGCCCATGGCGCGCTACTGAAAGGCCGGCCATGCCATCCCGAATCGATGAGGTCGAGCGTCCCGGCGAGGTCGTTCTCGACGATGTCACCCACGGTTGCGAAGACCGGCCGCTGGCCCCGGCAGAACACCGCTTCCGCGATCGGCTGCCGAACCGTCACATCGGACGAGCCTCCGTCCGTAACGTCCTCGAGCTGCAACTGAAGACAAAGCGCCAGCCGATCGTCGTTGACGCCGCGAACGCGACGGCCATAGACGTCGTCGATGACGAGAATTCGCGGCGGCGCGGCAAGGGCTTTCATGACGATCAGAGACCGACGCTGGCCGGCAACAAGGTCAACGACCCGTTGAGCACCTCGCATGCGCCGGCAAGTACCCGCAGGGCGGCGGCATCCTCGCGGGGCAGCATCTCCTTCCAGAGAGCGAAACTGCGTTGGGCCTCGACATGCGCGGCACGCACCGCATCGAGTCGCGCCTTCACGCGATGTCGCGTGCGCCACAACTCGCAAGCCGTCCAGCGAAGATACTCCGCGACATCGAGCGGAACGGCCGGCGCGAGCTCGCCGATGGCACGCAACGGCGACATGGTGTCGCAATACTCGTCGGCAAGGAGCAACGCTTCGACTCCCCGCCGTTCCCATTCCCGAACTCCCGAGATCAGACTCTCCAGCACGGCGGGCGGTGCATCGATGCTGCCGCCTGATACGGCGATCAGTCCGTGAACGCGCGGCAGAAACCGGTTCTGCAGCCAGTCATGCGTAAACTCCGCAACGCGTTGCCGCCAGGCATGTGCGACGACGTCGGCCTGGTCATGCGCGGCCGCATGTAGTCCGGGACTCAATTCTGGAGCTCCTCGTTGCGGCGGAGCGCCTCGCTCACTTCCGCGAACGCCGCTGACAAGACGCGGGGCAGAAACGGCCCATTGTCATCAATGACATTCAACAGGTCATCGAGACCGCGTTTGCGCTCGACGCCCGCCGGCCATTCGAGATCGATCGCATCCTTGATCGCAACGGAGTTGTCGAGGCCCAGCGTGTCGCACCAGACTCCGACGGCCAGCATTCGCTCACGCGTTTCGCTCGGACAAACCGAACGGATTCGTTCCAGCTCCTCGACTCCGCCAAGGAGCTCGGCAACGTCGTGATCAACGTCCAACGGATTGCAGGCGAGCAGACCGGCCTGACAGAGATATCCGAGAGTGAGAAGCGTAGGCACGGCGTGACGAAGCTGGCCTCGCTCACCAGCCATCGCGGCGTCAGGACCGTCCGCTGCAGGAGAGGAAAATCGACCTCGTCGAGAAGATTCAGCACAGCTGTGAGAAGGAGATAGTGCTCTCCCTCGCGCAGGCCGCTGTCCGCCAGCTGTTGACGAAGCACGTCTGTACTGACCATCGGAAAACCGCCGGAAAAAATGATTGCGCGGCCGCCGCTGCAAGCCTTCTGCGCCGCCGCGACCAGCTTCGTGGGGCCGGCGGGGAGGAGTTTCAACTGTGCGTCGCGCTGTCCGCCATGAACGATCACGATTCCGGGAGTCGTGCGCGACTCCAGGTACTCGTCGAGGTCCGTGATGGTGGTGACATACGACGGCATCTTCCAGACACGCGCCTTGTATCGGTCATCGACATAGGTAATCAGCGCCATCAGTCCTCCTCCTTGATGCGAAACGCGGGAATGCGCATGACGAAGCGAGTACCGCGGGTCACCGGCGACTCCTCGACCTTTCCGGCGCCGAGCATCGCCGGCCGCGCCATCAGGCCTCCCGAGTGGATTTCGACCTCGAACCAGTTTGCGGCCGCCAGGAGTGCAGTCGAGAGGTCACCTCCCCGGCCATGCGGATCGTAATAGCGGAGATCGGTGAAGCCGGCGCCGTGGTCGCGGATCTCGATCTCCATCGTGGCCGGAGCCGTCTTCGCGGAGAAGGAAACGTGAACGGTACCGGCGCCGCCTCCATACGCGTGGCGGCGGGCACTATCAATGATCGCCGTTAGCAGAGCCGCGAGCGGCTCTTTCACCTTCGCCTGTGATGGAGCGAGAACGAGCTCGAACATGTGCTGGCGGTCCCAGGAACCTTTGAGGATTTCCGAAGTCAACCCTTCGATATTGATGTCGGTCGACTTGAGACCGGCGAGCATCTCGCCGATCCACGCGGCGGGCATGACCATCCGGCACCGGTCCAGGAGCTCTTGCCACTTCGGGCTGTAGTCGCGTAAACCTCGAATAAACGGCCCGAGCTTCGCGAGCCGCTTACGGCGCGCGTCAGGGAGATCTGTATCAGCGGCGGTGGTTTTCCGAATCACGCCATGAGTTTCCAGATCGGCCGTCAACGTCTCACGCAGGCTGATGGGCAACCGGGCCACGGCGTCGTCGAGTGCGGCGCGGACGTCATCGATCTGACGTTTCAGATCGTCGAGCGACAGTCGGATCAGACCGCTGCCATTGACATCCTCGCCATACTCGTCTTCGACCCAGAACGGTCTGCGTGAGTATGTGACCTTGACACTTGATCTGTGGCTGAAGAGACGTGCAGGAGACGTCTCCATAAGGTCGACAAAGGAACGCGCGTCCGTTACCAAGGGAGTGACGAACCGCTCCAATTCCTCAACTACGGCCATCCGCTTCGCGGGCTCCCTGGAAAGGTACGCGACACTCTCGGCGGCGAACAGTGCGCCAAAACACCAGCCGGAGCCGAGATCGCGGCTCAACGCACGAAAAATCGTCTCGCGATCCGTGCCGATGGCCTCCGGCGATCCGAGCATGGCCACGGCGGTCCGAACCTCGTCTGGACGTACCGTACCGTCCAGGAAGTAATCCCGGATTCGCCTTCTGAATACCTCCTGCCGTCGCTCAGGATTCGTCTTTAATGTCAGTTTGTCGACGACTTCAAATCTTCCGTCGGACGCGTACTCGAACGGACGAAAGTCAGTATGAACGTCGCGCGACGCCGAATAGAGGACGATCAACGGCATGCGATGAACCTGCCCTCGGCTGCGGAGCAACTTTCCGAGCAGAAATAGGCCTCCTCTGCTCAGAACCTCGAGTGACGAGGGACGGGGACGACTGATGTCGATGCGCTCGAACGTCTGCAATTCGTCAATGATGGTTTCGATGTCGCTCAAAGGGGTCGCCTTGAGGTCGAACATCACATCTAGAAAGACGATATCCGGCGGGTTCTCGGCAAACTCGGTAACAAGGCGCCAGGCACGCGCAAAGTCACGTTCAATTTCGATCATCGGAAGCCGGGGATTACATTGCGCGCGCCGTGTGGCGAAGTCGCGAACCTGAAAATCGATGTCCGCTTCGCACGCATAAAGCTCACCGGGAGGTAGTGGCAGAAACTGATTGAGCAGATTCGTCTCCACCGCAAACTTCCTCAGATCGGAAGTAGCATCACTCGGAAGCGGCTGCCCGATGACGAGCGGTGACAGCAGCACCGATTCAAGGCTTCCCTCCGGGTTATCGTCGATTACAACAACTCTCCATCGGCGCATAAGTCACTCGCTCTCCCGCACCTGCAGTCGCAGCGCGTCGATTCCTGCCTCAGCGCGCAATTTCTTGCCTGGAAACAAGTGCATTGCGGCGTACGAGAGAAATGCGATGCCCTGGTGCCCATCCTTCATCGACCTTTCCCCGCGCGCCGCGGCATTGACGAGATCGACGGCCTCGGAGGCGCGATCGGACGTCGTCGCGTTGCTAACCTCCAGCGCCGTATCGCCGTCATGCCACTTGACCACGATCGCGCCCAGCCCCGAGACAGGAGACGGTCTCATGTGCTTGAACGAATTCAACAGTGCTTCAGTCAACCATGCCTGTACGACGAGCGGCGCATATTCGCCACAACCGTGCGCGAGAGCGAAGCGGTCGTCAATGGGCGGCAGATCAAACCGGATACGCGACTGCGCCTGCACGTGATCGAGCAACCACTGACGGACCCTCGCATATTCAGGTGTCTGGCCGGTGAGGCGATAGCTTTCCGCAAGAAAGTTTCGCCATGCGACGGCACATTGCTGTCCTCGCTCATTTACCTCGATTGCACTATCTCCGTAAAAGAGCGCGCCCGCTGACTCGCCACAGACCTCTTCGCCCTTTCCCCCATCAGGAGGAAACGCCTTTCTGAAATAGACGGTCAGAGCGACAATCAAAGCATGGGTGAGAAGCTTGACAAGTCTGGGCGGATCTTCTCCGCTGCGTGGTTTATCCGAAACCTCGAACGTCGCTAACACCGAGGGGTCGTCGACTCTTACCAGCGCGCGGTTTTCCACTGTAAGTCGCTCTACTTCCTCGAAAAGAGCGCCGATAAAATTCCGGCCGGCTTGAGACGGAACTGCCGCCAGAGCGCGAGCAATGAGGGAGACATCCCGCGACAGCTGGTTGTCTCCGTCTGGCTTCAAAACGATATCGATGAGTTGACGCTCGAGCGGCGTAACGACTCCCCGAGCGAGGATAAACTCTGTCGAATCCAGACCCGCCCCCTGCCGCGCGACTCCCGCCGCAACCCTGGCCGTCGTCAAACTGAAATGTTCAGCGGCGATCGATTCCTTTGCTCCAGTCGCAAGGAAATCAACGTATGTCAGTTCAGTGCCGATCGCATGCGAAAGCTGACGACGCAATTGGCGCTCAGCGTCCAGCGCCGCCTTGTGCGCCTCACTCTCGGCGCGAATGACAGAGCTCTCCTGCTGTCGAAGCGACAGGTAATACGACGCGATCCACTGGCGGATCGCGAAGTAGTACCAGGGTGAAGCATCCGTGTCCGTAAGGAACATGGCCGACCCCAGTTCGTCTGATTCGTCCTCGCCGTCGCCGACCCTCGAGTCGGCTATGGGGTACGGAATGGTGAGAACGCCCCACTTCGAAAAACAGGCCGGGCTGAGAGTAAATCCGGAGTCTGTCGTCAGATTTCGTTCCAGTTGTAAGAGGCCGCGGATCCTCTCTGCGCGTTGAGGCTCGAGATCCTCGAGCTCACGCAGGAGTTGTTCGACCCAACGCTTTCCGCGGCCGTCGTTGAGAATCGCTATCGGGTCGGACACGAAACAACCCATCAGCCACAGTGAATACAGCCGGTACCTGATCGAATTGTGATCTTCAATGCAGTGCTCGACGGCGAGCCGCTCCGCATATGCATGGCGCGATTCCTTCGAGCGCCGTACCGGCAAAGGCCAGAAGCCCTGTTCCGAATCGTCGCAGAATGACGCGATCTCGCGAGCGATGCATTCTCCCCACTCGAGCGGCCGCGCTGGGTCCAGTGTGATGACCGGAAACGACTGGTGCCGTTCGGCAGGCCCTTCGGTCGTTCTCACCTCGAAGCCTACGAGCGGACCGGTCCTGACCGCGGGACCGAGCGCCAGCCAGTTGTGCGTACCTCCGACTGTGAATGTGTTGTCGTCATCGTGGCGGCTTGGGGCGACCGGCGCGAGCGCGGCATCGAAATAGAGCGCCGACCGGTCGACACGGCCTTCAGACGAGGGGAAGATCATTCCGGTCTGCATCACGCCATTGTTCTCGTCGGCCGACCTCCCGCCGTCATAGCCGAGCATCGAAAGGCGCTGTCGCGTTTCATACGCGATCTCGGCCGTTACTCTCTCTTTCACGAGCACGCTGTCGTATCCGGTCCAGACATTCACGAGACGATCTTTCGCCGCCAGAACGCTTCCCCGCAACGTGCGGTCGATAACGACCGCCATTTCGGTCAGCAGTTCTCTGAGCCGGCGAAGATGCTGGCTGTCACCGGCGAACGTCGACAGATTGCGCCGCTCACCCTTTCCGATTCGCGACCGCGCCTCACGCGCGGCGACGTCGAGATCGATCGTGAGTTTCTCGAGTTGCCGTTCGATTTCCATTCGTTCCTCACTTCGACAAGACCCACCCGATCAGGAGCAACGCCACACTCCCCGCGGCGTAGGCGTTAAGACGGACGCCATTTGAAAAGTCGCGCACGATTTGAACGGCGAGACCGAACAGAAGCGCACCGTCGAGAGAAAACGTCGTAAATACAATCCCGGCCATGCCGGCGATGATGACGAGCTCCCACGCATCGAGAGAACGCCATTCGGTGCGCCGCGGCATCAGACGAAATGCCACGTGGAGCAACGCTCCGCCGACGGCCGCCGCGGGAACGTATGCGAGCAGCGGCGCGGCAACGAGGCAGCCGAGCATCGCGATACCCGCGGTCAGCGCGGTCAGTCCGGTGCGCCCTCCGGCCGCGATCCCGACGCCGCTCTCCGCATAAACCAGCACGCTCGTCGTTCCCGCCAGACCGCCGGCGGTCGCCGCCATTCCGTCGATCAGTAACGCCTCGCGAAGCTTCGGGAGGCGTCCGTTTCGCATAAGGCCGGTATTTCGCACGAGGCCGATCAGCTTCGCGATGCTTCCATAGAAATCGATCAGGAACAGGACGAGGATGATCGTCCAGGCCGACGGACGCGTGATGACGGATAGATCTGCAGCGCCGAACGCGGCGAGCAGTCCCGAACGATTGCCTTCGGTATGCGCCGCACCGCCGTAATGCATCGCCGCCGCGACGAGCGAACCGCCGATGATGCTTGCCAGGACCGCGGCGCGAATTCCGGCCGCCGCGAGCGCAAAGACGATGAGAGAGGTGATCAGGAGCAACGCCGCTGCCGCGCCTGGCCTGCCAAAGCCGGTCAGATGGATCCCGTCGTAACGCAACACGCCCGCGCCGCGAAGAGCGACGGCCGTGAGTAACGCCGCCACCGCAACGGCCACACCTCTTTCCAGTCCCCGCGGAAAGGATTCGACGATCCGCCGCCGAACTCCGGACAACGTCAGAATTAGAAAGAGGACGCCCGACCAGAACACGGCGCCCAACGCCTCCCGCCACGACAGATGCATCACGCCGATCGCGTAAACGGCGACGTACGTGTTGATCTCCATGCCCGGCGCGAGCACGAACGGAAGGTTGGTGCAAAGCCCCATCACGATCGTCGCCAGACCGGAGACGAGAACCGTGGCGAAAAACACCCCCTGCCGCGGCATTCCGGCCGACCCGAGGATCGCCGGATTCACGACGAAGATGTACGAGAGCGCTAGAAACGACGAGAGACCGGCCATCACCTCGACGCTCCAGGTCGATCCGCGCTCCCGGCAGGCAAACCAGCGTTCCACCATCAAGCCTCCGGCGCGGCGGCGACCGGCGCAATCGTGTCGCCGAGGTCGCCCACGATCAGATCCGACGCCGAGGTACCGACGGCGTAGAACTTCGGGGACAGACCTTCCGTCACATGGCCGACGTGGATCCGGACGTCGAGATTCGCCTGGGCGGCATGCCGCAAGATTGCCCGCAGCCCCTCGCGAGCGGCATGAACGGAACAGATGACGACCGGCACACCCGGCTCGGCCAGGAGGTCGATCAGCGAAATGAGAGTCGCTCCGCTGGCGATCGCGCCATCGAAAAACAGCAAACCCTGAGCTCTCTTCGCCGGGCTGCAAGCGGAAACTCCGACCAGGAGCCCGTGCTGGAAAGGAATCCGCTTGGCATGCGGAGCGAGATCGACGCCGTCGCGCAGCATGCCGAGCGATTGCGCGAGAATCCGCCCTTCGCGCTCAGGCGCCACAATGATCCGTTCCGCGGCCGGCACGCCTACGACGATGCGGCGATAAATCTCCCGCAATGCGTCGTAATACTCGAGCCTGTCCGCCAACGCAGGTTTCGGGAGATTCGCCACGTGCCGCAACCGCGCCATCCGCTCGAGAATCCCTTCGTCATCCTTCGATGCGATCAGAACGCTCCCAAGCATCTCGTCATCATCGCCGTTCGCCTTATGCAGAGCGTGAAGGGTGTGCTCTGAAAAATAGGTCAGCGTCCTGAACGCGATGCCGAATCGCGATTGAAACTCGCAGGCAGCGCGTCGCATCGCCGCCGGCGCCTCATCGAAACGCTGTTGGGGCATGAGCCGCATCAACGAGCCTCCGCCGGCTTGACGCCGACGATCTCGAACATCGACGCCCGATTCCCGTGCATCGACAAGCTCTGGAAGCGGCGAACGTTCCTCACAGAGAAAATTCGCGACAGAAAAGCGATTTCCCCGTCCGTGTGGTGATGAGCCACGAACAGTGGCCGGCCCGCCGGCGAGTGCACCTGAAAATTTCCGAGTCTCCACTGTGCCTCCTCGGCCGCCGCGTAGCGGCCTCTATACGCGTCGTTCGTAGGGTCATAGAGATAATCGATGCCGAACCACGTTCCATCCGCGACCAGCAGACGACGAATCGCCCCGAGTAACCGTCGCCACTCGTCGCACCGTGGAAAGCAGGTGAGCAGACGGATCGTGACGATGGCATCGAACCGGTCATCGCCGATAGCGTCCGCGATCACATCGCATGTCTCGAATCGAACATTGACGAGTCCTTCATCAAGAGCTCGCGCCCGGGCCGCATCGATTGCCGTGTGGTTGATGTCGACGCCGCAAATCGTGACGTCGGGTCTTCTGCGTGCCAGGTAGCAGGTCACGATTCCGTCATGACAGCCGATCTCCAGCACACGCGCCCGCGGGGGCAGCAGTTCGACGAGAGACTCGGGGTAATGCGCGGCCAGAACCGGCTCATAAGGGAGCACGCGCCAATCCCGATAAGATCCGTGCGCGATCATGACCGTAAGTCCGCGACCGCTTCGGTCACCTGCAGCACACGGTCGCCTTCATAAAGGGCGCTGCCGCCCGCTGCATCCACTGCCGCACAAACTCTTGTTGCAAGGTCTACGGCGTCGTCGGCACGCACGATCGCACTGCCCCAGGTCGTGGTCATCGAGCTCACGAGATGCGGTAGCTCCGCCGTGATTCCACCTGCGCTCTCCAACAAACCGAGACATGGACATCCGCAGATCCAGGCGGCGGCAAACTCGGCGAGCGTCCCCATTTCACCGCCGATGAAAATCGCCGCGGCCGCGCCCCTGAGTATCAGCGGTGCACGTCCGTCCACGCCGAGGCCGCTGTAGACGATGAAATCGGCGGCGCTCAAGGGTCTCCCGAACCGTCCTGCGTGCTCGGATGCGCTGGCCGCCGGCGACACGCCGACGACGAGCGCACCAGCGTCTTTCGCTCCCAATGCCGCAGCGTAAGGAATTCCATTGGTCGCGCCGGTAATGAGGTGCTTCCCGCGCCGGCCGAGCTCCGCGCCGCATGCATACGCGGCGCGAAGCTGGTCGTTCGTGTACCGGGTCGCGCCACCCAGAAATGCGATCCAATCGCGTCGAACTTCACTCACGAGGCCATCTCCCCGTCAACGACGCTCCGCGGAACGGCCACAGACGGCTCCAGAACCGCAAGAAATCGCGACAGCTCCGGCGTATCCGGCGCCGCGAGAATGTCCGCCCCGCCTTGTTCGACAATCCGTCCGTCCGCCATGAACACCACGTGGTCGGCCGCCTCGCGTGCAAAGCCGATCATGTGGGTCACGAGCAGAATCCCGACCCCCTCGCTCCTGAGCTCCTTCAGCAGACCGAGAAGCGACGTCACATGCTTAACGTCCAATGCGGAGGTCGCTTCATCCAGAAGCAGGTATTTCGGCTTCAGTGCCACGGCGCGCGCCAGCGCGACCCGTTGCTGCTGTCCGATCGAGATTTCGTTCGGATAACGATCCTCGAGTCCCCCGAGATCGAAACGCGAGACCATCTCCGAAAAGCGCTCGTTTGCGTCGCGCGCACTCGCCGCCCACGGCAGATTGACGTTCTGCCTCACGGTCAGATGGGGCCATAAGAACAGCCGCTGAAAGACGATCGTTACGGTCGGCCACGGCGACGGATCCGGAAGGCCCCGAACCGAAGCACGGTACGGAGCGCCGTCCATCGTGATCGAGCCGCTGTCGATCGGATCGAGCAAAGCCAGCGCGCCGAGAAGCGTGCTCTTGCCGCACCCGTTCGACCCCAGGACGGTCGTAATCGTTCCCGCTCTCACCTCGATGTCGACACCGTCGAGCGCGGGCCGTTCCGCGGAGGCGAATTGTTTGTGCAGTGCAGTACCTGTCAGCATGCTCATCGCTCCGAATAGTCACGGGTGTATTTCTCGCGCAGCACGGCGGCCAGGCCGTGCATCGGTACACAGACAACGACAAACAGCAGGGCCAGCGCGCTGTAAATCTGCACCGGCTTGTAGACCTCAGAGTTGATCCGCTGCGCGATGCGGAAGATCTCGTCGACGGAAATGAGGCTGGCGAACAGAGTCGCTTGCAGCATGGCGATCTGGGTCACGAGCAGGGATGGGAGCGTCTGGCGAAACAGGATGGGAAGCTGGATGCGGATCACCGTCTGCACCGCGGTCAGGCCGCTCGCGTGCGCGGCCTTGACGAATTGGCGTGGAAAATCCAACAGCGCCCGCCGCACGGTATCGGACACCTGCAACATGTTGAGGATGCCCAATGCCGTGACGGCCGTATAGAAAGGATCGATGACCACCTTGAGCATCGCCTGCAGCGGGTAGTGAAGCCAGAAGAGGAACACAAGAGTCGGAACCCCGGTGAGGACGAACGATGCGCCGCTGGTGAGTCTGCCGACGGTCGGCCGCCAGCGCGCCCCGGCAATTCCCATCAACGTCCCGGCCACCAGGCCGATCGGCCAGACGAGGAGGCACAATTGCAGGGTTACGCGCAGGCCGTCGAGAAACTCGCGTCGATAAGACCAGAGAATTCCCAGGGTCTCTTCCACGGCCGTCTACCTCGTCCCGGTCTGAACGATCCGGTACGGCTGTGCGACGCGATAGAACGTGTTCGGACTCGGCTCGTACTTGTCCAGAAGCCGGTCGATGAAGCCGCTGTTCTGCAGGTCTTCGATGGCGACGTCGAGAGCCTGCTTCAATTGCGGCTCGCCGGCTTTCATCATGTAGCAGTTCCCCAGCGTCTTGATCGGCGCCGTGTCGGCGATGTTCGTGACGGAGCCCGGGTTCGCCGCCAGAAAAGCGGTGCCGAAGTACGGTTCGGCGAATGCCACGTCGGCCTTCCCCGTGGTGACCTGCAGGAACATCTCCGAGATATCGGACAATTGAGGCAGTGAGACGCGTTGCGCTGCCGGGAACTGCGTCCTGGCGATGAGATCCGCCGTTTCGCCGTCGATCGTTGCGATGCGCACACTGCCGCTATTGATCGCCGTCGTACGACCCGCGAACCGGCGATCGCCCTTACGGACATAGATTCCGATTCCGGAGTAATAGACGGGACGCGACAGCGTGGTCAGCCGCGCGCGCGTCGGATTGGCCCATACCGGCGAGCCGACAATGTCATAACGATCTGTCTGCAGACCTTCGACCTGAGCTCCCCACCCTACCTCCTCCGTCCACTTCACGGTCCAGCCGAGGTTTTTCGCGGCCTGTTCGATGGTTTCGACGAACGTACCGCTCAACGTCCCCGTCTGGGCGTCGCGCATCACCGCCGGCGGATAGCTGATGTACGCGGCGCGTAGAACCTTACTCGCCGCCACGCGCTCATAGACGCTCGGCGGTGCGTGCCTGACCGAAGAAGGAGTGGCTCCGGTTTTCGCTTCCGTGCAGGACCAGGACATTGTGAGCATCGCCATGACGCCCACGAACATGAGCATGAGACCGATGACTGAATTCTTCCTCATATCGCCTCCGTTTTGCTTTCGTGGCGATCCGTCATTGCGCGCTACACGCCAGGCTGCACAGTGGTGCACCGGTGCGACGCAAACATTGGCAGAATCAATGCTTACGGCATTCTGCACATGCGGTAATCGGGATCAAAATGGGCGCGAAGCGGAGACTTACGGTCGCGGAATCGCGACCATCCATCGCGCATCCGCAGCGCAAGCCGAAGCCGCGAGGAGAGTTCCGATGAATCATGTATTGCGTTCTCGTATCGATGCTCCATTGCACTCCGTCGAATTCATCGGCGGTCCCGATTCCGTCACCTCGGCGCTTTCCGCGTCGTACGAGCACATCCTCGGGTACGCGCGCCAGCCACGGAATGACGGTCCGCTCGTAACCGTGATCGTCGATGCCATGGATGAACGACCGGACGATGTCGTCTGTCGCTATGTACTGAAGGCGCTCGAGGCGGGACCGCGTCCGATTCCGCTCTTCGTCACGGCACGTCCGAAGCGGTTCCGCCGACGTGGACTGGCGTGGGAAAACGAATTCCTCTTCTCTTCCGGGAAGAAACGGCTACCTGATCTGGCGGCCAGGATCAGAATGCTCGTCAGGATGTGGGGCGATTCGTTTCCGCTCGACATCGTTCGGGACGCGGTCGTCGGCAGTTTCAGAATGATGATGCACCTGGATGCCGATGACTACCATCACCGCTCTCCGCTCGTGGAGGATCTGCAGCGGCTCGCCGAGTGGGATGGCGTGGGTACTCCGCCGCCGATACGTTCCGCTCCGGAAGGCACGTGGACGCCTCCACTGGCCGACGGGCATCCTTACGCTCGGCTTTTTGCGAATTCTTATAAAGAAATCGGTCTCGATATCTCGCGCATGCTACTCGACCAGCAGAGCACGCACGACACCAACGCCGTCAATAACGTTCGCGACCGGGCCGGCACGATCCTGCGCAAGATTCCATCCGTGAACGGGCGCTTCGTTCATGCATTGAGGGATACCCGTCCGCTCGTGCTCGTGATCGATGACGAGGCCGACGACATCGTGATGACGCTCAACCGGCACCGCGTCGGATACGAAAGCGATTCTGCGCTTCTGGGCGAGATTTTCCGCTTCGTCGCGCACAATGAATCGCTGAAGGGAAGCTCGGCGACCTCGCAGTACTTCGAGGAGTGCATCCGAGGCTGGATCACCGGACAGGCGGCACCGGGCAAGGGCGCGCTGGCCGATCTTCGGTGTGCCGACCTGATCCTGCTGGATCTGTCGCTCGATCAGGGTCCGGAATCGGAATTGGCTGGTTTCGTCATTCTCAAGAAGCTCAGGAGTGCGATCCCGGACATCCCTCTCGTCATTCACACGGGCTCAGCCGACCTGGCACACATCATCCAGGCCATTCGCGACGGCGCCGACTGGTACGTGCGCAAGGACGCGGCGCGGGCGTATTCGGACCTCGCATCGATCCTCAACAACATCGGACGGCGCCCGGAATGGCATAAGAGCGCCGAGCGCCTCGAATCCGAGAGGCCGATCTGCAATATCGAAGAACTTCCAGCGGCGCTCAGGAACGAACGCTTTCTCTACATCTGGCGCTCCCTGGCTGCCGATTTGCCGAAAGGCGACCTGGAAGTGAATTACTTTTCGAGCGGTGTGAGCGGAGCGATCACCTGCGGCGTTCATGTTCTCAGTGAGGGCGACGAATCGGGCAAGTCGCGGCGCCCGGTGACCTCTTTCGTCGTCAAGATCGACCAACCGTACGTCATGGTGAGCGAGCGCGAGAGGTTTCGGAACCTGGCCCGCCCGCGCATCGGCAACCGCGCCGGGCGCGGCGAGTCCGACGTCGTGCACGCGGGTGCCGAGACGGCCGGAATCGCCTACACGTTTTCCGGACTGCATCAGGGGCAGAGCGATCTCGCACGCTCGTCGCTCGTACCGCTCTACACGTTCCTCGATCGGACCGTCCACGATCCGCGGCGGTCGAAATTCACGGACATTGCACCTCTTTTCGACGACCTTCTGAACGGCTTGCTGAGGTCATTGCATGATTCGAATCCGCGTGGGGCACGACGGGATTGGGCGGAACCGCTCTTCGACGAGACCTCGAATCTGCGCGATTCCCATGAGCTCCGGCTCCCGCCGCTGCTCGAGATCGATCTGGCCGATTTCGGTCCGGCGTCGAACAGCGCCGGCAGTCCCGTTCGGGAAGCGGCAGTCGGCACGATGATCCACCTGCCACTCTGCCGGATACAGAAGACCTCTGCGTCCGATATCTCCGTCACGTTTACGGATCCGGAAACGAAGCACCTCCATCGGGCACGCCTTACCGGAGAGATCGCACGCTTTATGGCCAGTTTCCGCAATTTGAGACCGAAGCGCGCATTATCGATTCGCGGCGTTGTGAGCGGAAAACGAAGCGCATTCTACGAGGCGGTCCGCCGCGAGGCCGGCGCCGACCTCGACTGGCTCAAGGAACATCATTACCCCAATCCTCTCGGTCATATCGATGAACTTCTCTCCGAGTTCGACCGCGTCGGTACGGAGACGATTGGCATCGTGCATGGCGACCTCAATCTCGACAACATCCTGATCGACGTCGACTGCAACGACTTGCCGGTGCGAAGCGCGGTGTGGTTGATCGACTTCGCACGCACGCGGCGCGATTCGCTTGCTCATGATTTCGTCGAATTGGAAGTGGAGCTCGTCACGCGAATGCTGGCGGCGACGCATGCGAAATCGTCGATGCAGCAGATGGTGGAGTTTCTTCAGTCTCTGGACGCCGGACCATTGCATCCGAGGCAGCATTTCGACGGCGTCCAGGGCTTTGTGAACGAGGCTTGTCATTTCATCCGGCGCGCGGCCGCGAGCGCAAGGATCGGCAAGCGTGAATATCTCGCTTCGCTGGCCATGTATTACCTCATCGCCCTCAAGCTGAATCATCCCGCGCGTCGCAACAGAGACAGCGAGGCCGGCACGCAGATCTGCCGCTGGGGACTCGCTGGCGCAACCGCGGCGCTCCGAGCACTCGGATTGCCAGGATCAGTTGCTGACGCCGATCTCCATCAAGCGCGCCTTCCGGTCAAGCGCCCGACCGAGATGAACGGAAACGCGATCATTGAAGAAGACGAGACAACCGCCTGGAGAGAGTTATGAGGGGAGACTGGAGCGGGCGACGGGATTCGAACCCGCGACCAAGAGCTTGGGAAGCTCCTACTCTACCAACTGAGCTACGCCCGCTTGATGGCGCAAGTGCCTGCGTTTTCCGATAGATACTGCGAGAAGGGTCGTTCCATCGATGTTGATCATTCTAGCATGAGACCCGAAGAGAGAGACTTTGATGGAGACGCGCCAAACGGCCTCGTCTCGAAGGAGTGAGCCATGGATTGCCCGAAGTGCAAGCGATTTGGAACCTTCAATGGGAAGTGGTGCTCGAGCTGCGGCTACGACATCTACAAGTGCCCGAAGTGCAACGGCACTCGCATGGGGGCGGAGAGTGGCGGCGAGCTGGGTCATTGCCCGATCTGCGGGTACGACGGACCGCCAGGCCCGTAGTCCGGATGAAGCCGCACCTGGCACCGATGCACGAAGGCGTAAAACGTCGGCAGTGCAAAGAGTGTGAATTCAGGCGGTCCACTTCGTCCAGCGAGGCCTCCGATGGAAGGATCGTCTGCACAAGAAATGCACCCTCGTCGAGTTGCGGCATGAAGTCGCTGACGAGGGCGGTGACCGCGGACGGTGCGGAGCGAGCCTAGGCCGCGGACCAGCGTGCGCCGTAGAGGATGATCGCCGCGCCGAGCAAACAGACGGCCGCCCCGGCGAAGTCGGTAGGACGTGGGGTGGTCCGCTCGACGACTCGCATCCACACGAGTGAGCTGGCGATGTAGATGCCGCCATACGCCGCGAACGTGCGGCCGGCGAAGGCGGCATCGACACGCGTCAGCGCCAGCGCGAAAACGATCAGACTCGCCGTACCGGGTGCGAGCCACCACGCGCTGCGGCCGAGACGAAGCCACATCCACGCGGCGTAACATCCGGTCATCTCGCACGCCGCGGCAAGGACGAACCAGAGAACATTCTGCATGCGTCGATTATCGACGCACAGAGCCGGAGCTCGGCGGCGATCCCCGGCCTAGATCTTGTTCGTGGTGTCGATGAAGAGAGATCGAGCAGCCGCTCGCCGTCGTCATGATCGGCGGCCTCGTGACGTCGCGGCACGCGCATGATTCATCCCGCCGACGTTGCGCACGAGGTTGCGCTGTGAGCGAACTTCCGCGCGCGGAAGTTCACGCCGAGCGTTCCGAACGTCGCCGAGTTCTTGTCCTGCGGCGCGCCGCGGAAGACATCCGCCCGCCACGGAACCTCGATGTCCTCGAAACCGCATTCAGCCAGGAGCGCGATGAGCTCTGCCTCCAGCAGAGCGCCGGCGATTCAGCCGGCCCATAAATCAATGTTGCGTTTCGCGGACTCCGGCACCGCCTTCTGCACGATGATGTCGCCGATCTGGAGGCGGCCTTCCGGCTTCAGCACGCGGTGCATCTCGCGGAAGACGCGCTTCTTGTCGGGGGCGAGGTTGATCACGCCGTTGGAAATGATCGCGTCGGCCGAAGCGTCGGGCAGAGGAATGTTCTCGATGTAGCCGAGATGGAAGTCGATGTTCGTCGCACCAACGGCGGAAGCAGCAGCGCGGGCTTCGTCGAGCATCTCCGGCGTCATGTCGATCGACAGCACACGTCCGTTCGGGCCGACCATGCGCGAAGCGATGAGCGTGTCCATGCCCGCACCGCATCCGAGCTCCACGACGGTTTCGCCGGGATGCAGCGGGCCGAGAGCGAAGGGATTGCCGGTCCCGGCAAGACGGCTGATGGACGCTTCGGGGATTCCTTCCAGCAGCTCGTCCGAGTAGCCGAGACGCGCTGCCAGCGTGCGGCCGGTGTGGAAGTGAAAACCCTTCGTCGGATTCGTCGCCACCTCCGCGTATTCGCGTTTGATCTCGCAGCGAAGCGTCTCGAGAAACAACGCCGGCGCCGGCGCGGACGGATCGGGAACAAAGACCGGCTTTTCGGGCGACGAATAGACGTACGTGAGGACGGCACCGATGCCGTCGTAGGTCTCCTCCCCTTTCGAGAGAAGCGTGAGCGGCAGTTGCAGGTCTTGTTGCGCCGCTTCCGTGAGCAGCACGTATTCGCTCAAGCCGACCGAGTTCTTGAGCAGCCGGTGCACGACGATCACATCGACACCGGACAACTCCGTCAGGTTCGCGATCGGATAGAACGTGCATCGTCCGCTGTGCACGACCACTTTCAGCTTCAGCTTTTCGATGTTCGTGCACGCACCGCACTTGCAGAAGCTCGACAGTGTCAGCTCGCCGACTTTGTTGGAGAAGACGTGGAAGAAGCGAAGCACGCGTGCGCCGAGGCCTGCCCTGAGCGCAGTCGAAGGGTCTTCCGCGCGCCCGGCAAAGGATTCGTCTTTGACCGCGTAGAGGAAGATGGCGTCACCTTCCAGCTTCGCCAGCGTCAGTGGAAGGTGGACCTCATCAAGAACCGCCTTGATCAGCTCACCGATGATGAGGTGGCTGTGCTCCAGCGATTTCTCGTTTGCCAGCATGAAGTCGGTGTAGCCGCTGATGTCGGCAATCAGCAGAAGGACTTTCTCTTCGCGCAGCGTCATGAGCGGCCTCCTCGGGAAACGTCGGATCTTGGGGGATCTCACCCATTCTTACGACCCCGCGTTGCTCGCGGATTGGTGCCTGTCGGCAAATCTGGCGAAGGGCGCCAGTCGTCGCGCCGCGGTCGAAACGGCAGGAGCAGCATCTTCCCGATAGTCACATCGGACTCGCTGTCGTAGGCCGGCACACCGATGACGATGCGCTCCTGGGGCACGTCGAGACGAAGCGTGCGGTGCAGGAGATCCCAAACCGAGACGAGACTCGAATAGTTGGTGTTCGTCTCCTCGACGCGATCGGAGTGATGAATGCCGTGCATCCGCGGCGTGACGATGAGGCGCACGAGCACGCGCTCCACTGCAAGCGGCAGGCGGACGTTCGCGTGGTGGAAGAGGATCGAGGCGAAGAGGATCGTCTGCCACAGCCAGAGCGTCCGCGAATCGACTCCGATGATGATCATCTGCACGGCCCGAACCGGAATGGAGAGCAGCAACTCGCCGAAGTGGAAGCGCAGCGCGGTCGAGGTATCGAGGTCGCGATCGGCGTGATGGACGAGATGGAAGCGCCAGAAGAACGGAACGCGGTGGTTCGCCCAATGCCACCACCACAACGTGTAGTCAAGAAGGACGATCCCGAGCAACGTTTCGACCCATCGCGGCCAGTTCGTCATCTGTAGCAGGCCGACGCGATCGCGCACGATCCACGAGGCGACCGGCTGGAGCAGCGGCGCCTGAAGCAAAGGCGTGAGCGCAACCGAAACGCCCCCGATCGTGAGATTGCGAATGACGCGTCGGAACTTCGATTCGACGGATCGCCGCAGCGGCGCGAAGCGCTCGGCGAGAAGCATGGAGCCGCCGGCAAGGATGATAACGATGGCGGTGATTGCGGACGGTGCGGAGCGAACCTGCTCCGCGAGCTCTACTCAGGCCGAGCACATGTGCCGGAGGTTACTCCGCGCCGCGCCGGAGCGGCAACTCGCAGAGGGGCTGATTGTTACATCAGCGCCCTCTGCGAGCACGTGCGGACGGCGACAAACCTGAAGGAGGGCTTGGCCAATCCACGCCGCCGGCCGTGCCGGCCCGGCCTAGATTTTGTTCGCCGTGTCGATGAAGAGCTCTTCGCCTTCGCCGCAGTTCACGATCTTGCCTTTGACGTGCAGCGTGTCCTTGCCCTCGTTGCCGAGCTTGAGGACCGACTCCTTCGTCTTGTCGCACACGGTGTACGACTTGTCGCTGTTGGCGACTTTGAAGACGATCTTTTCGTGATCGCCGCTCGTCTGCTGGAGGAGGGTGCCGTTGAGCTCGACGCTCTTGCCGGACTTCATCTCGCACGACTTTCCGCCGGCGAAGGCGGCGGTGGTGGCGAGGAGGACGATGAGGGTGATGAACAGCCGTTTGATCATTTGTTGCTCCTTTCGACGGTGAGAGTACGCGGGTCGCCCGGCCGAGTGTTGTCAGAACGGACAACGATCGGCGTGAAGATGTGACGGCGCCTGTAACAACTTCATCGAGCGATTCCGAACATCAGCGCCCACATGTGCGTCGTCTTCTCCAGCGGGAGGAAGAACGGCACCCAGCCGATGGTGACGAAGAAGAACGTCACCACGATGCCGAGGGCGCGCAGCGCGCGGGAGTCGCTCGGCGGGACGTACCGTCGCCACAGATTGAAGATGGCGAGAAGCGCGCCGTGGTAGAGCCCCCACAACACGAACCGCGGCTCCAGTCCGTGCCAGGCGCCGACGACCGCGAACGTGGCGAGGTAGCTGATCGTCGCGATCGCGCCGGGATATGGCCGCAGCCTTGTCCCGAACAGCGCGCGGCCGAGCGGGGTGAAGATGTAGTCGCGCACCCATAGCGAGAGCGTGATGTGCCAGCGCTCCCAGAACTCGCGGATGTTCGCCGCGAGATACGGCCAGTTGAAGTTCTCGGGAAGGCGGATGCCGAGCGTCCGGGCGAAGCCGATGGCGATGTCGGAGTAGGCGCTGAAATCGAGGAAGAGCTGCAGCCCGAACGCGAGGACGACCATCCACGCCTGATGCATCGACGAGACGTATTCGGACTCCGCCACGGTGAGCGCGAGGACGTCCGCGAGGAGGAACTTTTTCGCCAGCCCGAGGAGGATGCGCAGCACGCCGGCGTAGACGTCGTCGCCTGAGAGCTCGGCTTCGGCAACGGCGTCGCGGAATTGCGGGAAGCGTTTGATCGGACCGGCGATGCGCGCGGGGGCGAAGAAGACGAAGGCGAGGAGATCGGTGAGCGACATCTCCGTAATGCGGCCGCGGCGGCGTTCGACGACGACGTGAATCAGCTCGAAGGTGAGAAACGAGAGGCCGAGCGGCACGATCAAGAAAGCGTCCGGCACCTTCGCGACGACCAGGACGATGACGAACAAGAGAGCGGGCGCGCGAACGTACGCCGCGAGTGTCAGCAGCAGCACGATCGCCAGGACCGAGGGACCGGCGAAGATCGTGTAGAAGGCGATCCCGAACGCGGCGAGCGTGGCGCTGCGCCAGCGTCGTGGCACGGCGAAGAACGCGATCCAGCAGAGCACGAAGAGGAGCACGAAGCGGAGCTCGGTGAAGATCACGGCGCGCGCTCCCGGTCATGCGCGACGAGCGCCGCGGCAACCGCATTCGCTCCCGCCGGCGTGAGATGTTGCTTGTCGAAACGGAGCGCGGGCGGGACGTCGATGGTCACGATCTCCGCGTACGGCGCGTAGGCCGCGTTGAAGTCGGCCGCTGCCACGCGTCGCTGAAAATCGAGGATGACCAGCCGCTTGCGATGGGACTTCGCGACTTCCGCGAGGTCGAGCATTGCACTCGGCAATGGCGCACCATCCCGGCGCGCCGACAGCGAAACGGCGATCGCGCTGCGCGGAGTCTCCGGCGCTTTCCGCGGCGCGCGTCCCAAAGCAGCCAGCAGCAGCTCGCGTTTGTGCAGGTAGAGGTATTGCCGCGCCGATGTGCCGAAGAACGCGGCCTGCAATCGGTCGTTGACGGCGTACAGACGCCACACGCGGCCGAGGAGCGATCGCAGCGTCGCTTCGATCGGATCGGTGCGATCGAGGGCGAAGCGGCGCACATCGTCGTCATCGACAGGAATCAACGTCCCGAGGATCGGACGCGCACGGCTGCGCAACGTGAGCTGCACATACAGCGTGTCGACCGAATCGATGACCGCCTTGCCGACGAGATCGCTGTCGCCGTTCTCCGCGCCGTTCACCGCCGCGTTGAAGACGCGCGTGTCGCCGGCGAGCCGCTCGAATTGCGCGGCGAGCGCGTCGCGCGCCTCCAGGCCGTAACCGAAGACGACGGAGTTGCCGAGGAACATCGCACGGCGGCGCGGTCCGCGCGGATGCTCGCGGAGGTAGCGCACCATCGGTCCGAGGGCGAAGAGGTCGGAGTTCTCGAAGCGATAGACCGCGCCGGTTTCGTAGCGCGCGTATTCGGCGCGCCGCACGATCGGCGGGATGAAGAAATCGAGGAGCGCGAGCCAGAGGAGCGCGAAGAGCAGGCGCCGGACCTTCACGCAAGCGCCTTGATCGCTTCGGAGCGGCAGATCGTCAGGCCGTCTTCGTCGCGTTCGATGCGGTAACGAAAACCGAGGCGCGTGGCGTCGCGCCGCACTTCGACGTGAATCGTGATCGTGTCGTCGACGTCGGCGTTGCCGTAGTAGGCGATGCGCCGCCAGCGCAGCGAGCGGTTCTTCGCATCGATGCCGAGGGAGCGGAGGGCGAGACGCTCGGCGGTGTCCATGAACGCGACGTAGTTCGCGAAGTAGACGAGGCCCGCGCCGTTCGTGTCTCGATCGACGTCGATCGCGTAACGATGCGCGTACGAGCCGGCGCTCTGCCACGACTCATCGAGGACGCCGAGCGAGCCGCTCTCCTCTGCCGCGCGCGTGATCTGGAACGGATTCTCGTCGTTCGGCAGCCGCCGCAGATTGGCGAAATCGGCCTGCGCGGGCGGCGCGACGCGCAGGCGGCTGTTCCCTTTTTCCGGCGTGATGAAGATGTTGGCGAAGAGGATCGACGGCGATTCGCGATCGCTGCCGGGGCGATCGAACGTCACGCGCCCTTCGATCGTCATGTTCTTGAACGATCGCAGATCGATCGAGAAGCGGACCGTGTCGTCGAGGCGGAATGACTCCAATGGCACCGCGTCGGGGATGCGCTCTTCGATGTAGTAGAAGCTCGCGTAGACCTCGCCGCCGGCGGTCGTCCGCAGCGACGAGAGCGGCATTCCCGCGGCCGCGGCGATCGCGTTCCATTGGAAATGTCCGGCGTACTGGAGGAGATGGTGCTCGGAGAGGAAGCGATGGTTCGTGTGCGGCAACCCGAGGACGAGGTCGTGCTCGTAGTGCGCCGCGCTCACGCCGTCTGCCGTTCGTTCTCGACGAGCATGGCGATGCTGTCGACCGTTTCGAATTCAGTCAGCTCGTGACGGTTCGGATCGATGGAGATGCCGAACGTGTCTTCGAGGAAGGCCATGACCTCGAGCACGCCGAACGAGTCGATCACGCCGCCGGAGATCAGCGGCCGGTCGAATGTCAGCGGACCGGCGCCGAGGGTGGA